>Ga0115013_10000084_pt1 | contig 58039 bp, 83 predicted proteins | sample SouAtlMetagenome_2_FD_88686 | JGI IMG/M metagenome (GOLD analysis project Ga0115013, IMG submission 88686) | Marine eukaryotic phytoplankton communities from Atlantic Ocean - South Atlantic ANT15 Metagenome | ecosystem: Environmental > Aquatic > Marine > Oceanic | place: South Atlantic Ocean...
ATCCTACACAGGAAGAAGAAACTTATAGTATGATTACAGCAAACAGATTCTGGTCACAGATATTTGGTGTTGCTTTCTCAAACAAAAGATTCTTACACTTCCTAATGTTGTTCGTACCTGTCATGGGTATGTGGACATCATCAATAGGTATTGTAGGTCTAGCACTTAACCTCAGAGCATATGATTTTGTATCTCAAGAGATAAGAGCAGCAGAAGACCCAGAGTTCGAGACTTTCTACACGAAGAATATTCTTCTCAATGAAGGTATGAGAGCATGGATGTCATCAGTTGACCAACCACATGAGAACTTTGTGTTCCCAGAGGAAGTATTACCAAGAGGTAATGCATTATAGGTTGACCTCATCTATAATCAATATATAATGGGAGAGGAATCTCCCTTTTTTTATGTAAAATATGCAACACTCCGTATATCAACACTGGGATCCTCTTAAAGTCTGTGCAGTCGGAAGATCCTTCCCTCCAGAATTCTATAGTCGAATCAAAAACTCAAAGGTTCGTAGTGCAATGGAGAAGGTTGCAATTGAAACTGAAGAGGATTATCAAAAGATAATATCTAAATTAGAAGAGTTTAATGTAGAAGTTATAAGAACAGACATCTCCGATAATGTTGATGATTATTGTAATAAAGATGGTGTGGTGGTAGAACCACCTCCTATGTGCCCAAGAGATTTTACTGCTATGGTAGGGGATACTTTTTACATGCCTGGTAAATCCTATGCTCAAAATTTTAACGTTGATGAAATATTTGAGGATCTATTGTGGAAACTGAGTCAAAAAAAGTTAAGTAACATAAGAGATTCTCTTGCATGCAAACTCGCTCAAAAAATAGAAGACATACTAAACCCAAATAACAGTGCATCACCTACAGCATCTCTTTTGAAATTTCAATCAAGAGTTACAAGTAATAAAAGATTCAAATATAATGGGAAGGAGGTGGAATTTTATTTACTAAAAGAAATCATAGATTTTTCTTCCGTGAAGCAGATGATTGTACAGGCACAGTGCCAAACAATAGGATCCAATGTAAAATTTCCTAATAATAAAAGAGTCAACGGATTGAAAACAATTGAAACATGGTTGAATAAAAATAATGTTCCAATAGTTTACGATGAGTATATAAATTCTGCAACAATGACCAGAGTAGGAAAGGATTTATATTTTGGTAATGTTAATATGATTGATGGATTGTCCAAAGATAATATGAAACAGAAGTGGCAAAAATTATTTCCTGATTACAGAATACATCTCATGGATGTAGGGGGTCATGCTGATGGTCTCTTCTGTCCAGTTATACCAGGACTTATTTTTACAATATGTAATCCAAAGAAATATAAAAATTCATTTCCTGATTGGGATGTAATTCATCTTCCAGATGAGAGTTACAAGAAGGTTGAAGGATTCCTAAAAATGAAAGATAAATGTCAAGGTAAATGGTGGATACCAGGTGAAGAAGATAATGATGACCTTGTGGACTATGTTGAAACATGGTTGGGTGATTGGGTTACCTATGTTGAGGAGTCTGTATTTGATGTCAACATGCTTGTTATTGATGAGAAGAATGTAATGTGTAATGGATATAATAAAAAAGTTTATGATGCTTTTGATAGGTATGGTATAACTCCACACGTTGTCAACTTTCGACACAGATGGTTTTGGGATGGTGGACTTCACTGTAATACCAGTGACATCAGTAGAATAGGTCAGATGAATGATTATTTTCCTGATAGGGACTAGGCATTTCTTTCGGCTAAGGAAATGTTATGATTTCATAACATACTCTCTAAATAAATCAGAAGTACGGAGGATCATGCATCACAATCTAGTTTCATTTAATGAACTGGCAGGTTCATATAAAGACCCACATGATGATAGACTATTATCAGAGTACTACGAGTGTTTGATAGAATGTAATGATGATCAGCATACATGCAAAAGAATATGCAAAGAGGTCTTGATGTAAGTATAAATACTTGCATGCAAGATAGTAAAGCAGCAAAAAAGTTAATAAAAAGAGCAAAAAAACATCCTAAATTATACTCGACATCTGAAATAGTTTATGCTAAGATGATTAGGAAAAGTATAAAACAGGATGAAACCAAGGCAAAAGAAAAGTAGAACTTACTACTATTTCTGGGGTGCAGCAACCGTTGCTGTGTTCGCTGGACAGATCTATGTTGGAACTGGGTTCAGACGTATGGCAGTGACCTTACAGAGGATCCTAGACGCTCCTCTGATGATTGAAGTTCCAGATCTATTCCCACCTGATAGATTTTATCAGCAGGGTGAGTATCCAGATGGTATGGTTCTTCACTAATGAATATATGGACAGAGAAATTTGTCTTACCACAACCTACCATTGATAAATGGAAGGAAAGATATTCTGATGATTATTTCCTTACTGTAAAGGAGGATAAGAAACTTGGTGCACATTACACTGGGTATCATCGTAATAGTGAGTTTGTAGATAAAGAATTATTATCTACCTATGTTCCCATACTTAAAAATGTTCTAAAGAAATTTGGTTTGAATGGTATGTTCTCATACTCTAGTATATGGGGACAATATTACAAAAAAGAAATGGAAGCAGTGGTTACACCACATCATCATTTTACTGAACTCAAACAGATAATATCATGGATACATTTTCTAGATGTCCCTGATCAGAAGTGCTTTTACTTTTTGGTAGGGGATGAAAAGATATATCCTGAGACTCAGAAACCATTCGACCTCATGTTTTACCCATCTTATGCAATTCATGGAGTTGATAAATTAAAACATGCCAATGATCGACTTGTAATCGTCGGTAACATAACTAAACTACTATGAACCAAGCAGTCCTATACTCAAAAGACAATTGCCAGTGGTGCGATAGAGTCAAACAACTCTTTGCAGCAGTTGATATAGATTACATAGAGTATAAGTTTGAAAGAGACTTTGATAAGAAAGGTTTCTATGAGGAATTTGGTGAGGGTGCTACCTTCCCACAAGTACAAATCAATTCTAAACACATAGGTGGATGCAAGGACACACTACATTATCTACAGAAACAAAAGATGATCTGAACTCTATCAACAAGGGTGCAGAACTAATGATGAGTATGAAACGTCCAGTTTCTAACTCACCTAAATTAAAAAAAAGGAGTAAAATGGAACAGATAGTTCTTGTTCTCAGTGTTACAGTAGGAATACTGACACTTGGGTTAGGTCTCGTAATCGGGTACCTAGTTCGCTCCTATATACAAGACACCACTCCACAGTACTCTCATCCTGAGATGTACGATGAGAATGGAAACCCTCTACCAGACGAACTGATAGCATTCAGATTTGATCCTGATAGATTATACAATGATGATGACGACGACTAATTATGGCTAAATTACCAAACAACCCTTTGGTTTCTGAATTATTCAAAGCAGTTCATGGTAAGAAGACTGCTCCACAAAAAGTTGCTCTACTCAAAGAGCACAAACGTGATGATGTAAAAGCATTATTCATTTGGAATTTTGATAAGGGTATTGAGAGTGCAGTTCCAGAAGGAGATGTACCATATAAAAAGAATGACTCACCAGCAGGTACTGCAGGTCATACAAGACTTGTACATGAATGGAGAACTCTTTACAACTTTGTGAAGGGTGGTAACAATAGTATCTCCAACATGAGAAGAGAAACATTACTTATTCAGTTGCTCGAATCATTGCAAGAAGATGAAGCAGAAATAGTATGCCTTGTAAAAGATAAAGAACTTCAGAGCAAGTATAGAATTACTAGATCTGTAGTAGAACAAGCATACCCTGAGATTGTTTGGAGAGATAAGTAGTGAAACCATATGACGATTCTAATTGGCGAGAGGAGTACAAAGCATACACCAGTAACAAGATGGAACTTGACCTGTTAGAGAACGGTCCTAAAAGTTTGTCTCAATCATGGCATCTTGGTGCACTCTATAGTAATTGGAAAAAGGCAAAAGGATATAATAAACTAGATCCAAAGGAAAATGAAGGTCAACTTCAATCATCTTTCGGAGATTTTGAAAAAAGTATCAAACGATACAATAAAGGTTGACTATATAATATAACTGTGTTAATATTAACACAACGTTCATCCCATTAGGGACGCAAGTAAGTCAGACACGGAACGGGTACGTTCATCCCTTCGGGGACGCAAATGTTGACTGAAGGAACGGTATTAAAAACACCTACTACTTTGGAGAAAACAAATGACAAAGGTCACTTACAGAGGCGTTGAGTACAACGCTGAAGAGTACAACGCTAAAGTGCTTGCAGAAGCAGCAAAGCGTAATAGACACGATCTAATGTATCGTGGAATCAAGGTCAGCAGCAAGGCATCACCTTGTAGTTAAATAAAACTTGACAACAAATAAAATTCCTGTTATACTTTTTGTATAACAGGAATTTCTTATTATGACTGACCCTATAAATGAGGCATTACGTGATAAAACAATATACACGTTTGATGTACAAGCAAGACTTGATCAACTGAATAGAGACAATCCTATTTGGGCACAACTTGACCCTGAAGGTATAGGAGTATCCATTGCAGACGGACATGAAATGAAGTACAGACCATGGGATTACTATATCCAAGGAACTTACCTTCAAAATAGAGGAAAACTCAGATCTAAATCAAAAGCAGATAGACAAAAATTAGCAAAGAGTTTTGAAGCATATGGTGTTGACCCAACTCTAGAACCAATATACTACAATGCACGTACAAAAGAAAGAACTGATGGTGAAGGTAGACATTCTACATGTTGGGGTCAAACAAAAGAGATAGATGGTATTGATGGGATGCATTCGGTAGGTTTAAATTTTCCTACAAATGATACCATAGGCGACATTATAGAAAATGAATTTGCTCTTATTGTCAACAATACTATTGTCAAGGAAAACAAAGATAACTCACCAGAAGATATTGAGAATACTTACAATCGTACACTCATTGAGTATAAAAAACTTGAGGATTTTGAAGTAACAGGTGAATGGATTGCTGATACAATCACAAGATACGCTAAAAATTCATCCATCACACCAAACGCTATCACAAACTTAATAAATGAAAAAATTCATGAAGAGACTCAAAAGACAGGGAAGGGTGCAAAATCTTGGGTAAATCAAAAAAATACACATAAATGGTGGAAAGAAGTAATATCAGAGAAACAAAATGGAGTAGAGGTAGACCCTTTGTACGATGTATTACATGACAATAGTTCTATCGTCCTATGTTTTGTGTCTGAATATACTTTATGTGCAAATAGAAATTATATTGAGGATAGAATCATGGAAGCATGGGAAGGAAATAAAACCATGTCTATTATCATGACGGTAGATCCACCTAGTTATGGATACGATAGGGAAGACGTTGAAAAAAGGAGACAAAGAATATTTGATTTTTTTGATAAGACTATAGAACCATACATAAGGTTTGTGAATCCTGGTAAAAATATATGCACTTTACCTTACAATAGAAAAGATGCAATACATGTAGCAATGCCTCAAGATCAAACCGATGAAAGAGAGGGAGCACATGACCTTATTGAAGTGAAAAGAGATTGGACTCATACTCGTCACAGAGATCATAGAAAAGAATTTGGTTTCTAATGGATCAGGGAAAACTAAAAGTTATAATTTCTGACCTTGAGATGCTGCTCTCAGCACTCAAGGCAGAAGTTTATTCCGACACGGAGTCTTATAGATACAACGACATAGACCCAGTTGAACTGGGATATGATGAAGAGTTCGAGGGAACATGAACGTTAAACTTGTCAGTATCACACCCGATGCTGAAAAAACTATGGCATACATTGCCAGAGTTTCTAATCCAAACAACCAAGAGAACGAAAAGTATGCAGGTCTCTTGAAGTATTGTATTGTACACAATCATTGGTCTGTTTTTGAACAGGCAACCATGACATTGGAGATAGAAACCACTCGTGCTATAGCAGCACAGATACTAAGACACAGATCATTCACATTCCAAGAGTTCAGTCAGAGATATGCTGATGCGAAACTTCTTGAAACAATTGAACTGCCAGAATTGAGAAGACAAGACAGTAAGAATAGACAGAATAGTATTGACGATCTAGATCCGAAGGTTGTTGATACATTGAATAGGCAAATGAATACATTATTCAGTAGTGCATTTGCATTATATAATCAAATGCTAGAGGATGGTGTGGCAAAAGAGTGTGCTAGAATGGTTCTACCATTATGTACACCTACAAAGATTTATATGACTGGATCATGCAGGTCATGGATACATTACATCAATCTTAGGTCAGCACATGGCACACAGAAGGAGCATATGGAGATAGCAAAGAAATGTGCATGTATTTTTGCAGGTCAATTCCCTGCAGTGAGTGAGGCATTGGAATGGGAACACTCTACTTAGGTCCTACACATGATCTTAGTAAGATACAGGGAACAGATACAAACTATGATCAGATAGCACACTTCTTAGCATCAAGAAAAACTGTAGCAATATTTCAAGGTAGGTCAGAGGCAGGTCCTAGAGCATTAGGTAACAGATCTATACTATATGACCCACGAGATCCTAATGGAAAGGATGTAGTTAATAAAATAAAAAAAAGAGAATCATTCAGACCTTTCGCTGCTACTATCTTACAAAGAGAAGCATCATCATGGTTTGATATGGCAGGTATGTATGAGTCACCTCATATGATGTACGCTGTAGATAGTTTACCAGATGTAAGAGATGTCATACCTGCTGTGCTACATGTGGATCACACATGTAGAATACAAACTGTTACTTCAAGTCAAAACTTTCATTTCTTTTATCTTATTACTGCCTTTTATAATATAACTGAGGTGCCAATGGTATTCAATACATCATTTAATATGGCAGGTGATCCACTTGTAGAGTCACCAAGAGAAGCTATAGATACTTTTATGAAGAGTGAACTAGACTATCTTTATTTCCCAGAGGTGCAGAAGGTAATTTCAAAATGACTTTTTATTTACCATATATCGGGAAAAAAAACTCGGCAAAATTTTTGACCTGTAGGTTTTTATGAGAATACTTGGAGTGAATTTGGCAGAACATGGTTCTATATGTTTGCTCAATGATGGGCAGATAGAACTATATCATGAAGCAGAGAGAGTAACTAGAAAAAAATATGATTTTAGAGTAGAAGATCTCATCACTGAGGATTTGAAACCTGATGCAATATCGGTGGTGGATTGTGATTATCTTTTTGCGAGAGAGGGATGTGACAAGATGATGTTTACAGCAAAAGCAAATGCAAAGATTAAAAGATTATTTCCTGATGTACCAATTCATGATTACATGAAGAAACATCATCTATGTCATGCTGCATGTGGATATTATAGATCAGATTTCCTAGAAGCAGCAGTGGTGGTAGTAGATGGTGTGGGATCTAATGGAGAATGTGAGAGTATATTCCATGTAAGTCACAATGAATTCAATTGTGTTCAGAAAAGAATTACAAGAAAAGAGAGTGTAGGATTTGGTAAGTTATTTGAGATCACTGCTACATCAATGGGATGGGATCATAGAGAAGCAGGTAAGGTAATGGGTCACGCTGCACTTGGTGAGGGTGATACTCATGAGTGTCAGAAACTATGGGAGGCAAGACTTCATGTGTTGGTAGAGGATGCCATCAGAGAAACAGGATGTGATTGTATAGTACTATCAGGTGGTTGTATGTTGAATTGTGTTGCCAACTATAAGTTACGTAAAAGTTTACCAAGATCTGTAAAACTATATACTGAACCCATCGCTCATGATGGTGGCACATCAATAGGAGCAGCATACCTAGTACACTATGGCACCAAGACTGGGAATACTTGATGTAAGTTCTGCTATCGGTTGCAATCTTAGTTGTAAAGGTTGTAATCATTTTAGTAATTATTTCTCAGCAGGTAGTAAATTAGATACAGATTCTTTATTAGAAGATATAAAGGTTATCTTACCAAGACTCGACGTAGAAAGAGTAAGTGTCATTGGTGGAGAACCATTACTCAATCCAAGGTGTGAAGAGATACTGAAAACATGCATAGAGTATGCACCCCATCAAGTATGGATGTATACAAATGGTGAACTGATCATGGAGAATCAGTGGATAAGAGATTATCTTGATGATCCAAAAGTATTTTTGAGAATTAGTTTACATCTACCAGAGTCTACAGAAAGAGGAAGGAAGATAATAGAAAATGTCAAGCAGTTTGATCACCCTAAGTTAATGATTACTGAACATCACACTGGTATTGATAGATGGTTTGATTCTATAAAGAAAAGGGGTGACAAAGTTCATCCATTTAATCAGGGTGATCCAGAAAAAAGTTTTAAGTGGTGTAGTTGTTCTAATGCTCAATTATATAATGGAAAGTTGTGGAAATGTCCGAACACTGCATTTCTAAGAGAGATGTTGTATGTTATGGAGCAGAGTGAGGATCCAGAGTGGGATCCATATCTTGTAGATGGTTTGCCTGTCAACTGTTCGGATGAAGATCTGGAAAAATTCTGTGACAATTCGACAAAAGCAGAGTCAGTTTGTAACATGTGCACTCACAAACCATTACATTTTAGTGCAGCACAGCAGCAAAAAACCAAAAGAAAGGTTATAATAACAAAATAAATAGATCACCGTTACTAAAATTATGCCAACATATCCATTAAAGAATTTGAAGACAGGTGAGACTAAAGAGTTGTCTATGACGATGAAAGAGTATGATGAGTGGAGAAAAGATAATCCTGACTGGGATAAAGATTGGTCGAAAGGATCTGGAGGAGTAGTTAGTGGCACAGGAGATGTGTACTCTAGAACTGACGGGGGATGGAATGAAGTCTTATCAAAGGTTGCACAAGTACCAGGTTCTAAAGTAAAACCACAGAAAAGGTTCCCATAATGGCAAGGAAAAAGAAATTATCTACCAGTGTGGGTGCTGGTATGACTGGTAAACAGATGCAGAGAAAGAAACCTTTTCATTCTGACATGATGGTTCCAGTTGAACCTATAACTGAGAATCAAAAGGTAGTATTTGATTCATATAATGAGGGTAAATCTTTATTCTTATATGGTGCAGCAGGTACTGGTAAAACATTCATTACTCTCTACCTAGCGATGAAAGAAGTTCTTGATCCAGTTACACCTTATCAAAAACTATACATCGTAAGGTCTCTGGTATCTACAAGAGAGATTGGTTTCCTACCAGGTGATCATGAGGATAAATCTGACATCTATCAGATACCATACAAACATATGGTAAAGTATATGTTTGAACTGCCCACAGACAATGATTTTGATATGTTGTGGGGTAATCTAAAGACACAGGATAGTATTAAGTTCTGGTCTACCTCATTCATCAGAGGAACTACAATAGATGATGCTATTATTATTGTGGATGAGTCACAAAACTTGAACTTTCACGAATTAGATAGTATAATGACAAGAGTCGGTGAAAACTGTAAGATTATGTTCTGTGGTGATGTTGCCCAGACTGACCTCGTAAAAACCAACGACAAGAATGGTATCCTTGATTTTCAAAAGATCATTGCTAGAATGCCTGAGTTTGATTTGGTTGAGTTTGGTGTGGATGATATTGTAAGATCAGGTATAGTCAAAAGTTATCTTATTAGTAAAATTGAATTAGGTATGTAATGTTTGATCATGTAGAGTGTGAACTTCCTGCCTTGAGTAGGAAAACTATTGATGGTGTGAGGTATTACAATGTAAATGACAGACCGATGGTATCCATTACCTCGGTCACTTCTCATTTTAATAAACATATCTTTGTTGATTGGAGAAAAAGAATAGGAGAAACTGAAGCAAATAGAATTACAAAACGTGCTACCTCTAGGGGAACTGCCACACATGAGTTAATCGAAAGTCATCTACTGAATAAGGATGTTGAGTTTGATAAACCAGGTCCTAAGATGTTGTTCACTCAAGCGAAAAAAACTTTAGGAAATATAAATAATATCTACGCTCTAGAGAAGAGTCTCTATTCAACAGAACTTGGTGTCGCAGGTACTGTTGATTGCATTGCAGAATATAATGGCGAACTGTCGATAATAGATTTCAAAACTGCTGCTAAACCCAAGAGAAGGGATTGGATTGAAAATTATTTTGTCCAAGCAGCAGCATATGCTTGTATGTTTTATGAACTTACAGGAATACCTGTGAAGAAACTTGTCATTCTTATGACATGTGAGAACGGAGAGGTGACAGTCTACGAAGAGTATGATAAACTAAAGTATATGAGACTTCTTGTAAAGTACATAGAAAAATTTGTGGAGGACAAACTTAGTGCCATCTGAATCCAAACAAGCGAGAAGAGAACTCTTGAAAAAGAATTTTCTTTGTCAAGATAAATTCTCCAATGACATTGAGATGTTAGTCAAGCATAACAATGAAATGGATTACATAGAGGCAATCTGCCACTATTGTGACGAGAATAATATTGAGATAGAAAACGTATCTAAATTGATATCAAAACCATTGAAAGAAAAGTTGAAGTGTAATGCAACTGAATTAAACTATCTAAAGAAAACATCACTCGCCCGATTTGCTATTTGAATTATGCATCTTGTCATGACTCCCTTTGATACGTACAAACAATACTTAGCATACAAAAATCATTTTACCAAAGAAAAATATGATTACCATAGGTACGGTGGTAAATCAAGAGCAAAGGTAGAATCATTTTACAAAAGAAAAGATAGATATTGGTTTGAAAAAACATCAAGAAAGTATAACGATGAAGAGGTCTGTGATTTCTTTCTCGCTAATTTTGTAGCGACTGATAATCCACAGGGATTATGGATAGGAAATATTATAAGATCAGGAGAGACAGTATATAAAGACTGGCAGAAGAGACAACAGAGTTTGTTCTATGACTTCAAACAACAATCAGAGGACATGATGGATAATTATGACCTTGATACATTATTCAATCCATCAGGAGGGCATCCACCGTTGCTGAAAGAACATTTAGGTGGTAGAATATCTGTAGAACAAATGTGCATCTATGAAAAGTTATTTTCTTTTTGTAATGACTATGATAAGAAACTAAAAGATCCTGTATGGAAAACTATTTCTATGAAGATAAAGAAGTATCTTCCCTTTCTAAATATCGACAAAAGCAAATACAAAAAACACATGCTATCAGTAGTAGAGGACAAGATTAATGAGTAATTTTTTTGAGTCTCCTATCATCAAAGATGAGATGCAAGATATCATGGACATACAAAAAGAATTGTACTCTGTGATCTTAGAGTTCCCTAGAATGAGTGACGAAGCAAAGTGGGAACACATAGAAACAATCAAAGAACTTCTTGAGAAGCAAGAGATAATGTGGGCAAGAATAAAACTATCTGATGACCCAAAAGCATTGGAGATGAAGAAGCAACTTGAGAAGGGATCATCTCAATTGGGATTTGGAGATAAAGATCTTGGAACAATATTTACTAACATGAAAACCACCCTCAATCAAGTACAAAAAAACCTAAAAAGATAATGTCATTTTTGATTCATAATTTACCACCGTACTCGGTGCATGTGAGAAAAGAATTTTTATACGACCATCAGAAGGGTCATGGCGAGACAACACCTGGTACATGGATATCAGTCAAGAGTGTGCAACACAAGGCATTGTACTTTGAGACATTACTGTATGATTATGGTGCACTGTTTGATAAGTTACCTATCAGTGCTTTTGTATGGAAGACAGACTACGACCCAGACAAATTACTACCACTTGACACACTACAGATATGGGATTGTTTTGACTATAACTTGACTGTCATAGAGAAACCATTACTCAATAGGTGTGAGTTCTTTGGTAAGGATAAACAGATGCACAAGGGACAGTATTGTTTCACGATTGACAATTGTCACTCAGAATCATCTACACTCAATACAAACTACAGTCAAGACGACCCAGAGCACAAATCATTTAATTGTATAGCACTTGACAACGGACAGTTTGCTTTGCAACCTAACAATAGAATTATATGGAAAGATCAAAGTCTAATTTCTGATAATGTTATACAACCAGACTTTGAGGTTTGTTCACAGAATTACATGGTTGAAAACTCAGACAAGTGGTCTGTAGGTCACACAACTGAGTGGGCATACAAGTCAAAATGTGAAGAAGATGAAAGTACAAACAATTAAGTGGTGTAGTGCTACTATAATACCTATCGCCATGGTATTTCATGTGATGGGATGGACCCCTTGGAATAGTATTTTGCAAATGTTTGGTGCTGCTGGATGGATATATGTTGGTAGAAAAACGGGAGAACGTGCTCTTATTCTGAACTTCCTACCACAATTTTTTATTATTATACCAGGTCTCGTAATTCTTTCAATGAGATGAAAATTAATCACCACTATAAACCATGGCATCATTTACAGGTAGATGATTTTTTATCTGCCGATAGGTTTGAGGAGATAAAAAAACTTGCCATGGTTGAGTACGCTGAGTATGAAAAGGTTGGTGTCAACTCCGTGTATACAGAGCACAAAACAAAAGAGTATACATCGAGGAGTAAGTATACAAAATTTTTAACAGAAGATATCATACCAGAGACAAATCAGTTCTTCAAGATGTTACCAGAACATAGAGGTTACAGAGGAGATCTTAAGAAGTTAATTCATTGGGCAATCACTCCAGAAAATTACAATTATCCTACACACATTGATAATGCGTCAAGGATAAACACATGCACTTATTACATTTGGCCTGAACATGAGACTGGAACCATTCTATGTAAGAATCCTAGTAGGAATGATGATGGAGATCACATCAAGGCAGATAAAGAAAGTGATTTTGAAATAGAAGTTGAATGGAAACCTAATAAACTTTTTGTGCATAATAGTGTACCAAATAAGACATGGCACAGGTATTCTAGTAAATGTGATAGAGTAGTGCTATCAGTGTTTCTTGTACAACCTGATCTAATTAAGAAGAACAGGAATCACCATCAATATCTTTTAGACTTATGAAAATTTATTTTGATGGAACATCGTGGACTGCAGGGGACTGTTTAGAAAATCCTTCTGATAGTAGGTTTAGTAAACTAATATGTGATTATTTTGGTGCAGAAGAATATAATATTGCTAAGAGTGGTGGTTGCAATAGAGCGATTGCAAGAAATATTTTGAAGCATGATCTGGATAATTATGATATTGTAGTTATTCAAATGGTGAATCACAACCGAACGGAATGGTTTGATGAGGATAAAAAAAAATTTAGACAAGTAAAGACTGCATTACCATCATCATTCCCAAAAGAATTGAGAGAATATTGGACAACATATTACGAAAAAATATACCATAAAAAATATGGTATAACTGACGAAAAAATTTACTATAATTTACTGAGAGAAATATTACGAGATAAAAAACATACGATTGTTACTTGTGCTAGAGAATCATTCGTGCCTTTTGACATGGACATATCTCTCGATCTTTATGACAATAAAAAAAGACATGCCATTCATAAACAATGGGGAGATAGACCACCCTATCCAAGACTAAAAAATTACTTAACAACTGGCAATCATCCTAATGAATTGGGTCATAAGATTATTGCTCAAATGCTAACAAATTACCTTGACAAAACCTAAATAGTTGTTTATAATAACCTTTGTATATGCAAGGGATCAATCCCGTAATCTACTCAATCCGAAGAATCCAACGAATCAAATTTATGTCATTCTCGAATCTAAAAAAACAATCTAAACTAGGCAGTCTTACTTCCAAACTGACTAACGAAATAGAAAAAATGAGCAAAGGCACCAAAGGTGGTGCAGACGAAAGACTATGGAAGTTAGAGGTCGATAAAGCAGGTAATGGTTATGCTGTTATCAGATTTCTACCTGCCCCAGACAAAGAAGAACTACCTTGGGCAAAACTCTACTCTCATGCCTTCCAAGGACCTGGTGGTTGGTATATAGAGAACAGTCTTACTACTCTTGGTGGTAAAGACCCAGTATCTGAGTACAACAGACTACTATGGAACAGTGGCATCGATGCAGACAAAGAACTTGCACGTAAGCAGAAGAGAAAACTATCTTACACTGCAAACATCTATGTTGTAAAAGATCCTACCAACCCACACAACGAAGGTAAGGTATTCTTATACAAGTTTGGTAAGAAAATCTTTGACAAACTTACTGCAGCGATGCAACCTGAGTTTGAAGACGAAGAAGCAATCGATCCATTCGATTTCTGGAAAGGTGCTAACTTCAAGTTAAAAGCAAAGAATGTAGCAGGTTACAGAAACTATGATAGTTCTGAGTTTGCTGCTGTCAGTCCTCTACTTGAAGATGACGATGCTATGGAAGCAATATGGAACAAGCAGTACTCACTTGTTGAGTTCACTAATCCAGATCAGTTCAAATCATACACCGAACTACAAACACGTTTGGATGCTGTATTGAACAACAAACAGACTCGTGTGGCACCAGAAGTTAGACAAGAAGAGGAGACTGTTGCACCAGTTTCACTTGAATCAGTCACTACTCCTGTGGCAGCAGGGTCAGGTGCAGGTATGGGTGATGACGATGCACTATCATACTTTCAAAAGTTAGCAAACGAGTAAAACCAAATTCAACTTTTGAATTACAGAAATGGCGGAAAAAAACTCCGCCATTTTTTTGCCCCTTAAGTTTTTTATGAACATAAAGATAATAAAAACAGGTATTGACCCAAAACCCTTTTTAGACCAAATTACCGAAAATGACTGGAATTGGGTTTCTAGGCAAAAGGGGTTAGGTGGCGATACTAACCCATATGGGTTTCTACCACTTATTATGGCAAAAGTCAAAAGAGGTGAAGATCCACATGATGTGGATAGACAGGGTAGAACAGCATTATATCAAAACTACACATCTGTGCAAAAATTTTGGGAAGAGTGGAATATATCAGAAACAGGCAGAGCTGCATTCTTCAGACTCAAACCTGGCAACAAAGTTAATTCACATATTGATAGGGGTTTATATTACCAAGACAAAGACAGATATCATTTATCTTTAGCTGGGACTTATGAGTATACAGTGGGTGAAGAGAAAATGATAGTAGAACCTGGCACATTTTTCTGGTTCTATAATAAAATACCTCACTCAGCGATAAACGTGGGCGAGGTAGATAGAGTTTCTTTAGTTTTTGACGTTCCTCACAATAAAAGGAACCCACATCATTTATCTGGGTGACAGTATTCTTAGATTATCTCCTTTCTTGAGTCTCTTATTGATAAATTGAGAAGAATCAGTATAAGTCATAATTTCTTTCATATCTTCCATAATAACTTGTAGGTATTCTCTTCTCAGAGTGAATATCACACGTTTTGCATCATTTTTCTTTATCTCATAATCATAGTGAGATACTGATGTTAATATATTAGAACCAGATTTAGAATAATTGAATCCATCTTGAGAATAAGTGAAAACAAAATCAGAATCAACAATTTGACCACTTTCAAGTAATATTTTATTGTCATTATCTCTTATTTGCTTAGTTTCATAATATTTTATAGATGCCAGTCTTTCTGATGTATATTTGTTGTTCAAATATACATTGAATTCACGGGACTCCATTGGCCACTCATCTCGTACACTTATAATATTATTTGATAATAATACCACCCAATCTAATTCTGCATCATCATATAGTTCTTCTGCAACATTATCTGGTCTATCATTGCCTTGAATACTATACTGTGAGAAGGCAGTAGCATTTTCAAAGAAGTCATCTCTTATCTTACCTCTTTTGAAGATGTTTTTAGCAGTGACAAAATCATTGCTAGATGTCCTATCATTATGATATGAAGGGACTAATATATTTGGGAATTGATCAAAGTATGCCATTAGTATCCTATGTCGTTGTCTGCTTGTACGGTTGTGTCTGCTAAGACTTCTTGATTAGGCATAGGACCTTCTTCTGAGATAGTCCTCTGTAAATCAAAGATAGATGATCTAGATGAAGTCATATCATAATCATCATGGAAGATTGGTGTCAATTCAGTAAATCCAAGGGTCATTTGTGATCTAACTGGTTGAGATATAACGGAAGGGTCATCATATGCCTGATATGTGCCATCAGGAGTAAAGTTTATTTGACATGTAGTCAAAGCACACATTTTAAATGAGTTCAATGACCTTATCTTATGTGCTCCATTCATAAATGCCAATCTGAATACATTTGGTGACATTAGAAATAAATCACTGCTTGCTGCTCTACTTGGTAACATACCTTGCTTGAAGAATCTCATAATTCTCCTTGTTACAGCAGCATCTTCTATATTCTGTGGTGCAAATTGGAAAGAGAATTGAAATGATCTGAGTTTGGGACCTGCAAACAATAATTCTAGATTTGGGTTTATTGCCTTTCCTGTTGCTCTAGTTATAAACTGATTTGGATCAGTGTTTATATTGATTGCTGCTAATGCTGCTCTAGATGCTGCACTTGCTAATAATGTATTGGCATCAGGTGCTCCTCCTCCAAGTAGTGTCCCTCCAAGATTTGCTGCCTCACCAGCAGCACTTTTAAGTAAACCTTGTATACCAATCTTACCTTCCATCGCACCTCTTATACCCTTAAAAGCACCAAGGAATGATGCTGCTTCAAACGCATTTGCTCTTCCTTCACCCCAAGATACACCATTAGCAGTACTCAACTGATTAGGGATAGGCATTTTTACAGTTCCTAGATATTTTTTGATATTAGTATTTCTTTGCAATCCTTGAGTCACTGTATTACTAAAACTTGGTGCAGTATCACCTATATTCAAGTTACCACTATCATCAGAAAGATAATCTGCTTGAGGTGCCTTATATTGGAACATATCAATTTTCATATGATCCTGAGTAGGTGCTCCTCCTCTATCAGTGTAATGAGCATTATATGGATATGAGTAAACTCCTACAAATTTCTTTTCTTTTTCTTTGAAAACAGCATTTGATGTAGTATTCCCACCATCTTCTCCACCTTCTCCACTCTCTGCATCAACTGGTTTTATTTCAACAACAGCAGGTATTTCGACATTATATGGAAAATCACCATTTCCCATTTCATACATACCTGAATTTCTCAGTGCTGATTCATGATTATTACCATTACCTGAATTCTCTGCCTTACTACTTATAAACGAGATCTCATTAATATATGCTGTTTGTCTTGTACTATTATCATCATTTGCTATTGCTTTACCCAATTCACTATTAGGACTCACATGGTCTAATTTACCATTAACTTTTGTTTTTACACTTAGAGCCTTCCCATATGTAGGACTATTCACATTAATATCTAATGTCTCATAGATTTTTTTACCATTGATATTGTAATGCATAACTTCGGTCAAAGGACCGTTAGTACCATAAGCAGAAAGTTTTATTGGTTGTTCGGACATTATTTTCTTAGATACCTATTTACAGCGTTTTGTGGAATTGAAATCTCAACACTACCAAGATCTCGCACAAAATCTTGTAGACCCATTCCTATTGCCTTATCTCTATCTGTAGCACTAAGGTCTAGAAACAAAGCATTGACATAGGACTTGAGGTATTTATTATATCCAGCTAACTTACTAAAATCTCCACCAGCGTCAATAAACTCCAATGTTCCCATTCTATCAAATGGACGAGTGTAATGAAGGTTGACACCATAAAATGCCTTTTGCTCTACAGCGACAATATAACATAACGGGTTTCTATCGTAGAAAGGAAGTGATTGGGCATATTTTGCACTGTATTGGAATAGCATCACTTTACCTGGTGATGCAGATCCCACCTCCTTTGATGTTGGAAATACATTACTAAATTCCAAGTTCTTTCTCCGTTAGTATTTGAAATTGCCATCTCCTATCCTTACAAAACTCTTCTGCTGCTTCCCATTTTGCTTGATTTTTAGCATAGTTCACAACTTCAGTCACATACCTCTTAGTTCTTCTTTTTTGTATTTTTGGTTCTTGCACCTGTTTTGCTGGTTTTATTTCTATAACCTTTTCAACGACCTTTCCTGAATTATTTTTGTACTTTAGATAAAAATCTGGGAAGTATCTATGAAAACGATTATCTAATGGAGATCTATAAGGAATAACAATTTCTTCGCTAGACCATTTGACGATATTGTTGTTGCTGTCACAATACCGCATGAATTTTAGTTCCCAAAGTGACCTATATACTATATTAGTGGGATCACCTTTATATTTCTTAGGTTTTGATGGTCTGAATTTGCCTTTATAAGACATTTTCTTGGTAAATTATACAATTATTTAGATGGCAAGATTAGCAGATGTATTAATGAGACAGAAACAGCATCTCCCAACGGAGATGTTGCATAAGACTGACTCGAAGTTTGGAAATATTGTACCTGCATTTAACAACTCATATGACGTTTATATCAACTTTAGGGGTGCTAGGGGTTTACTAGGGTTTATCAACCAGCATGGTTTTTACGATCAGAATCAAGATTCGGATATAGGAGACTACCTTAGATTATTCTGCTCAGAAGCAGTATTACCAGGTTCATCTATTCAGGCACAAGAAATACCTGGTCTTAGACAAGGTATGATGACACAGGTTGGTGTCATGAGAAAGATGACTGATTTGACTCTTACATTCTTTTCTCAAAAAGACTACTATACTAATGATGTATTCAATGCATGGTTAGAGTATATAAGTCCAACAAGAGTGGCTAATGGAACATTTGGTGCGAACACACAACAAAGAAGAAATGAAAAAGCATCATATAGAAGACTAAAATATCCAGACGAGTATAAGTGTGAGATTGAAATCACAGCTTTTAGTAATGATGTTTTTAGAGAACATCAAAGACTAGAGAAACAGCAGGTGTTTCCTGTTATTAGAACACCAAGTAGTATAACTTACTATTGTCAAAATGCTTTTCCTATAAACATAGTGGCATCACCACTAGCATATGGCACTGCACAATTGATTAAGACCACTATTGTGTTCAAGATTGATAATTTCTTTGTAGATAGAACATCGAGATCAGGAAGTGTATTAGCAATATCCGACAATCCACCTAAGAATATGAGAGATCCTGGCATTATATCAAGTCCTCAACTATTGAGTAACACCTTAATAAAACCAACAAGCGAACCACCAGAGAAAGTGTCAACCAACTCAAGAATCTTAAATGGAGATAAGTTTATGGGAACTCCTGTTGAAGACATAGGTAAGGGGTTCTATAATGCAAATATGAGCAGGGACTGACCTGCTAAATAAATCACTGAAGTAATTATTATGCCTTTACCAAAGGTCGTAGCACCAACATTTGAACTGAATCTTATATCATCTCAAAAAGCAATAAAGTATCGCCCATTCCTCGTAAAGGAGGAGAAGGCACTTCTCATTGCTATGGAAAATGGAACTGAAAAGGATATCACTGCAACTATCAAAAATGTATTGAAGGGTTGTATGATGTCAAGAGTAAAGATAGATGATTTACCATCATTTGATCTTGAATACCTGTTTTTGAATGTCAGAGGAAAATCAGTTGGGGAAACTGTTGACCTAATTGTGACATGTCAAGATGACGGAGAAACAACAGTACCAGTTACTATTGGTTTATCTGACATCAAATTGCATATACCTGATGGTCATGATGATACAATCGACATAGGTGGTGGTATTTCTATCAAGATGAAATATCCATCCATGCAACAATTCCTTGAAAATAACTTTATCACACCTCCAGAGGAAACAAACCAAAAGAGAATAGATAAGGCATTTGAGTCTGTGGCAGATTGCATAGATCAAGTTTTTACTGAGGAAGAGGCATGGTCAGCAAGTGACTGCACAAAGAAAGAATTGATTGGTTTTATCGAATCACTGAATTCTCAGCAATTTGCTAAAATTGAAAGTTTCTTTACTACTATGCCTAGACTGCAGTATAAATCTACAGTCAAAAACCCAAAAACAGATGTTGAATCTGAAGTTGTAATTGAGGGTTTATCAAATTTTTTCGCATAATGCTATATCATACAAGTCTTGACAGCTATTATGAGTCTAATTTCTCATTAATGCAGCATCATGACTGGAGTCTTACTGAAATAGAAGATATGATTCCTTTTGAACGTGAAATATATATTACTCTTCTATCTAATTACATAGAGAAGAAGAACTTAGAGGCAAAACAAGCACAGAATGCAAACTCCTGGTAGCGTTACATCAAGAACAAGCATGGTGGATTCAGCCACTGCTAGGATGAGTAGTGCAAAAACTTCATTGAATTTGGAGAAAGTCAATAAGAATTTGATTCAACTTAGAAATGAATTTAGAGCAGATATAAGAGACAGGGGAAAGTTTGAAGAGAAAAGAGCAAAATTATTAAAGAAAGAGGAGTCTTCACTTACAGGTCTTAGGGCAGCAACATTCAATCTAAGAACTATTATAGGTGCTGCTTCTGGTGCATCAGCACTAAGACAATTTTCTCAAGGTAATATTGGTGGTGGACTGCAAGATACTGGTGTAGCAGTTGCAGCGTTTATACCTGAAATTATTGATATAACATCAAAAATAGTAGTTGGTGGTCTTGCTACTAAAGGATTACTGGGTGGCGGTGTAGGTGGCGGTATGCCAAAAGGTAAGGCAGGTCTCTTGGCATTACCTTTATTAGCATTGGCACCACTCTTAATGGGAGCAGGGAGAAATAATCAGAGTAATGCACCAACAGCAGAATTTAGAAGAGAGCAAGGTGTTAGAAGAACAAGGAAGAATATTATAAGTTCTGGTGATACTGATAGATTTGGTGCACAATTAGATAGGTTCGAGAGAATACTTGATGGAATGGGAGGTGGTGAAAGAAGGAAAAAGAATGTAAATCAGGAAATATCAAACCTAGACATTGCAACAGATGATACTCCAGACTCCGACGGATTTTTTGCAGATGGTAGAGATGCAGAGGGAAGAGATAAGGAAGGTAGATTGAATATTCAAAATCAAATAGCAGATTTTTTATCACTTCTTAATCCATTCAAGGGAACAATGGATTTCTTCAAATCTGATGAAGAGCTAATGCAAGAAAGTAAAGATAACTTTCAAATTTTTGGCACTATATTCGAGGGTATAAAGAAATTATTCAGACCACAAGAAGCGAAAGCGGGAACTCTTGATGAATTTCTAAAAGATGGTGGTGTATTGCCAGGTGAAAATGAATCTAAAGTCAACTCAAAAAATGTATCTAATACCTTGAAGATGAGTAATGATGGTCAACTCGACTTCAAATCAATTTTTGGTAGCAAAAAACGTGAAGATATGGATAATACGTTGATAAACTTTTTGGGTATCATGGGGAATGAAGTTATGCCAACGACAAGAGATGATGAATTAGGATTAGTTGCCAGTAGTTTTAATAGGAAGTCTTTAAAAACTATAACTAAAAAAAATCTCGATGATGCTCCTGAGTTTAATGGACAAAATGTATTCATACCAATTATTCAAGATGAAATTCCATCTTACCAAGACGATGGTGCGATAGAAGAAACTGATTCAGGTGTCTCTGATCCTTCAGTAGATGTTGAATTTAGGGGTAGTGTAGATAAGTTTGTGAATAGATTACTACTCAATATAAACAGATGATAGACGTAAGAAAGTTAGTAAAGGTTGCAGATATTGCAGATAGGGAGTCATCTATGCTCGCTTCAACTATGAGGCGTAGTAACATAATTAATAATATAGCAAGAGCAAAATTATATAAAGAAGAAGAAAAACTACAAAGATTAAGAGAAGACACTTTTTCTGCTCTTTCTAAAGAATTAGGGGGCAAAGGTAAGAAAGGTGGACTTACTGATGTTCTGATTGGTGCATTAGGATTAGGAGGAACAGGTAAAGTAATAAGAAGATTTGGTGGTGGAGGAGGACGTGGTGGTAGTGGTAATGTTCCAAAATTACCAAAAGGTCCTTTAGGAAAGAGTCTATCAAAGTTTGGTAGAATAGGACCTCTAGCAATAGCATCAACAGGATTAGACTTCTTTGCTAGGAAACAATCAGGTCAGAGCAACCTACAGGCTGGTGGTGGTGCACTAGCAGGTTTGGGTGGATTTGCTGGAGGTGCTAAGATAGGAGCACTTTTAGGTACAGCAATATTACCTGGTGTTGGTACTGCAGTGGGTGGAGTATTGGGTGGAGCATTAGGTGGTTTGGCTGGTGGTAACTTATTTGATAGATTATATGGTCAAAATACATTGAGAGCAGGTTCGGACTTCAGGAGGATACAAGAAGAGGAAAGAACAAGACAACAAAGCACTTTATTTGGTGAAAATTTAGACAAATTTGAGATAGTTTTGAATAAGTTTGAGAAGAAAGCACCAAGATTTAGAGAGCAAGAAGAAGAAGAAAAAATTATAGCAGAGCGAATAAGAAAATCTACTGAAGGGGTACCAGTAAAAAATAGACCAAATGCTTTGATGAAAATTGTTGACACTCTATTTGATGCTGCTATTATTCTATTCCCAGCTGCTGCTGGTAAAAAAGCTGGTATAAAGAAAGTTCTGGCAAATGTTTTGAAGAGTAAAAAAGCAAGAACTGGATCTAAATTCTTACAATTCAGTAAAGATGCATCGAAGATCAAACCTGAAACTTTAACTGAAAGGATGGCAAGGGCATTCAAGAAAAACTTTGGTAGAAGTTTCAATCCACAACTTAGTAGGAAAGGTCAATTAATTAGAGAAAGTAATAAAATATTAAAGCAAGAACGGAAAAGTGAAATGCTTGCTAAAATGTTCAAATTTATAAGAATTAAACCAATAAAAACTTCTAGTAAACTTGATAAGAAAGTATCTAATAAATTTCAAGAGTTTTTGGATAAAAAAAATGTAAAAGATATGTTTAAGGGTGAGGGACAAGTTTATAGAGATACTCAAGAGATAGATGGTATCCTTCAGATAATCTCAAGAGCATTTCGACAAGGTACAATTCCAGAGAATATGAATGCAGAACAATTCAAAAAAACAGTAACTGCATTTAAAGATGTGATGAGCGACATGATGAATAGTAAAGTCATGAAAATGACTAAAACAGAACTTGATGATATATTCAGAGAGTTGAGAGTTTTGAGTCAGAAGGGGGAGGTGCCAAGAAGTTCTTCATCAGTGCCAAGAATTGAAAAATTCTTAAATAAAATATATAAGGAAGTGGGATCACCACCACCAGGCGGAATGGTCGGTGGTGTCTTTGACGGTCCTGATACAGGTTATCTTGCAGTATTACATGGTAAAGAAATAATCATACCAGAAGAAAATCCACACACTCGATCCAAGGGTGGTGGGCAGAGAATGAAAACAAATACCATAATGATGGTTGAAGGTAATAACAGTCAACCACAACAAATTATGCAGACTCCAAAAACACAGGTGGTGCCTATATTTGTACCAGCAGATTCTTTTGATGTTGCAACTAAATACAGTGAACTGATTGCGAAGGTAACAGTATGAAGAAACAAACAATTGGTTCTAAGATTTTAGCATTTAACATATCATCTCCTGATGGTGGAACTCCTCTTGATTTTTCACTGCAGACGAATGGTATCAAATATTATGAGGATGTCACTGACACATCAGTGCATCTAAGTATCGGTATCTTAGATGTTAGGGGTAGATATAATAAGTTACCTGTGAGAAGTGGTAATAAAATGATGATTGAAATTGAATCAAACGGAAGAGTCCTGAAACAGGAGATGAAGATTAGTAATATTTCTAGTTACGTTACCTCAGCTAAACGTGAAATGTATGAGATAACATGCGAAAAACAATCTGCCTTTGATAATCATACATCCAGAATAAGAAAGAAGTACACGGGAAATATATCAGATAATATAGAAAATATAGTAAAGGACATGGGTGGTGAAATGGTGAGGACTGACCCCTCATCTAACACATATTCTTTTGTTGGTGGATATCGTAGACCATTATTTGCATGTACATGGTTGGCAAAAAAATGTGTGCATGGGGACATGAGTGATACAAAAGGATCTGCTGGTTTCTTATTTTTCCAATCCCAAGATGGATTCTATCTTATAGACATAGATAAATCTTTTGAAGATGCAAATAAAGATAATGTTCCTAATTATGAGTATAAGATAGGTAAGAGCACTCTAGATCCTGATAATTATTTCACACTGTCAGCTCAACCCACATTGGAAACAAATCATAATGTTTTACAGCAATTAACTGTAGGTCATTATAAGACTGCTAACTGGTATTATGACATAATAAGAAGAGAAATAAAATATAAAGAGTACAGTTACAGAGACAGTGATGGTAACTTAAAAAAATCTGCTGATGAAAGGGTGATACCAAAAGGTATTGATGAAAATTATTCACGTATCTTATTACAAACTGTAGATAATGGTGCTCTATCATCTGATGGTGAGGTCAAATCGAAGAGTGAAGAGTCATACTTTAGACAAGCACAAGCAACAACAAGATATAGCTCACTATTTTCACAGGTTACAAAGATTATAGTACCAGTAAATCTCAACCTAAAAGCAGGTATGGTAATATACCTCAAATTACCTGAAATAAATAATACCAGAACTGATGGTCCTCAATCAGGTCTTTATCTTATTTCTAAATTATGTCATCAGTTTGGTGGCGATAAAGACTATACTGGTTTAGAATTAGTCAGAGATTCCTATCAGGAGCTATCATGAAATCAATCGAAGACCACATCAAGAAGGATAAAGAAATCCTAGAAAATCCAGAAACAAACGCTGCAGCACGTAGGCATGCAGAGGAAGAACTGCATGATTTGGAAGAGTATGCAGAACATCACAAAGATGAGATAAAGGCAGGTGATCATCATGATCCTAACGTCTTAGAAGTATTTTGTGACTTACATCCCGACGAACCAGAGTGTCTTGTATATGACGACTAATGCTTGAACAAAGACTATCAAAAATTGATTTTGCTGGAAGAGACGGATTTCAGTGGTTTATCGGACAGGTAACCACTGATGAAAATTGGCGAGAGAAATCAGTAGAGAATGGATACAGGGCAAAAGTAAGAATTATAGGACATCATCCTCCTGATAAGGAGATTGCAGATAATGAATTACCTTGGGCACAATTTCTGATGCCTCCCAACTTAGGGTCGGGTAATAATTATGGTGGTCAGTCTTTTTCACTGCAGGGAGGAGAAATTGTCATGGGTTTCTTCTTAGATGGTGAAGAAGCACAACAACCTGTAATATTTGGATCTTTACCACAAGGTCATTTTGTGGGTGAACCTGTATCTTATGAAAAAACATTGAGTGATGAAACATCACTATTTGAACCAATATCATTCAAAAAAGCACTAGAAATGGGTGCTCACATCAAGCTTACAGGTGATAAGCAACCTAATAAAAAAGGTGGTTTCTCAGATTCTAATAATGAAATCCGTGATGCATCTGGATTGTTTCAAGAGACACATATAGAGAAAATTAATAATGAAAAGATAGTTGTAAAGCAAGCACAGAAGTGTACGAAACCTGCACAGGCGATGAGTGATGCTATCAAAGAAATGAAGGGTATAATATCATATGTTGAGAGATTAGAACCAACTCCATTCGGATATGTAGATAAAGTATTCAATATTCCTGTTCCAACAGAGGAATTTGATAAACTATTAGGAAAGGTATCAAGTAAAATAGGTGGTGCTTTATCTGTAAATCTTAGGTTGGCAAAAGCGGAGATGATGGTAAAGATCAATGAGTCTGTAGATTCTGCATTGAAATTTACTGAACCTGATTACTTATTAAAAAAACTAAAGATAGATGATAAGTTAGGAGAACTATCATGTTTGTTTGAGAATATTTTAGGTGGTCTTAGTAATATGATTAAGAATTTACTAAAACAAACTCTAGGTAAATTAGTCAGTCTACCACTTTGTGCTGCTGAAAATCTTTTAGGTGGTATATTATCTGATATAACAGATAAAATATCCTCTGCAATAGGACCTGCTATAAACAGCATCACTGGTGTCTTGAATACTCTAGCAAACCCACTAGGTTCTTTATTGGGTGGTATGCCTGGTTTACCAGACTTTACTCAAACAATGAAAAAGGCGTTGGGTTTTGCTCAAGTAGGACTCAAGTTGTTCTCTTGTGAAGGTCAAGAGTGTGAACAAGATCCAACTGATTGGGATCTAAACGTAGGACCTGATGGTCTTGTAAAACCTGATATGGGTAGAATTGGTAAAATAAGTGATTCTTTGAATATGATACCAAAAATAGAGGGTATAGGAGAAGCTATATTTCCTGGTCTCAAGAATGTCAAGAATCCATTTACAGGTATATCATCTTCAATAGATGGACTTGGTACTACTGCACAACAAAGATTATTAGAGATTGATATAAACAATGAAGATGGTGGACTCATAGATATAGTCGGTGGATGTTCAGGTGCTGACGGTCCTTTCGGTAAGAGATGTGGTCCTCCTAGTGTACAGTTCTTTGGTGGTGAAGGTATTGGAGGTGCTGGTAAAGCGGTTATTAATGAGATAGGTGAAATTATTGGTGTATCAATGAGTGACATGGGATTTGGTTATACATCCCCACCTCTTGTCACATTTATAGATGAGTGTGAGAATGGTAGTGGTGCTAGAGGTAAAGCAATACTTGAAGATGGTAAGATAATCAAGGTTGTGATGCAAGAATCAGGTAGCGGTTACTTAGGTGGTGGTGTATCTGATGGTGATGGTGAACAGGTAATCGCTGTTATTGATGGTATTGATGTAGTTGGAACAGGTGTAGGATATGAGCAAGGTGATACCATAACTACAGGTGATGGACAAGTTCTAGAACCTATAATTCAGGACGGGCGTATTGTCGGTGCAAACCCACTTGATGTGAAAGATGGTATTAATGGACTCCCTGATCTTACGATAAATACAAAGACTGGTTTCGGTGCAAATATTAGACCATCACTGAATTTTGTGAAGGTTGAAAATTACGAGAAACCAATATTACCTTCTACTAAGGTAATTCAAGTCATTGATTGTGTCTCCTCTTACTAATGTCAAAAGTTTCAAGTTGCCCTCCAATTATAGTAACCAATCCCGAAGATGGTTTTCTTCGTATTGGTATGGAGAAGGGTACTCAAAAGAGAAAGAGTCAAGCACAATTAGCATCTGGATCTGCTGCTAGTTTGCGTTTGTTCAAAGATGGTGGGTGGGAACTAAAGTCTCAAACCAATTCTACTGGAAGTAATATAATACAAAAAGGATCAGGACCTCTTGAAATAAAATCTGAGGGGGATATCAATATAGAATGCGATGGTAGATTTAGTGTAAAAGCAAAAGATATTGTCATGGAGACAACTGATGCTGATGTAGGTGATATAGTGTTAAATCCAAAGCATGATTTTAGGGCAAATGTTCAGAATTATGCTATTATAATGGCAAAGGATGTTACTTTAGATGCTAAGAATAAATTATTTTGTTTCTCTGAGAACATGGCGTACCTTGTTGGGAGTTATGTAAGAATACATGAACCAACATCACAATTGATACCACCTACATTCGCTAATCATATGGATACTCTTTCTAGCACTGTAAAACAACTTGGGGCAAACTAATGGCTGGAATACGTGACCTAGACTCAGGTAAAATTTACATAGGACCTGAAGAACCTGTAAAACTTGATAGATCTGTAGAAACAAAGAACGGAGATAAACCCTATGATGGCACACTTGCTGTCACAGGTCCTATATTTTTAGGTGCACATAGTGACATAGCATTTGGTGTTGTCAATATGGGCACAGCACTGGGTGACTTCAAACCTGAGATGAAAGGTAGAGCACTTGATATTGAAGGTGATGTAAGTATTGTAGGTGATGGTGGAGGTTTTCAGAAAGAAAATGCTTTGGTTATTGATGGTGATTTATTTGTTACAGGTAAGATAGACGGAGATAATAAAGGTAGACTCGCTTCAAGATTTGGAACTGCTGATTCACTTGGTAAGTCTTTTGATATAAAACACCCCACTAAAGAAGGATACCGATTGAGATATGCATGTATTGAAGGACCTGAGGTAGCAATCTATCATAGAGGTAGACTGAAAGATTCTAATACAATTGAGTTACCAGATTACTGGAAGAATATGGTTTATGAAGATAGTATTACAGTGCAAATCACACCTATAGGAAAGCAAGAGGACATATATGTCGCATCATTTGACAGTGAGAAAATAGTGCTGGAATCTGATTCAGATATTGATTGCTTCTATATGATTGTAGGTGAGAGAAATGATATAAACCCACTAATTGTAGAGTATGAGGGTGAGACTTGGGAAGATTATCCTGATCCAAACATCAGATTAGATCCATCTGACAAAGAGAGGAATATTAAGGATCCTAACTACGATACTGGACAAAATACGAAAACCATAGTATAGTAAAAGAAAAAAATCATGGAAACTTGCGGAAAAGTGAAGATCGATGGTATCATTGAACTACCAGATTACATGGTAGGTAAGATTGACCCTGAAAGTATTTGTGTACAGATTACTCCTATTGGCGTATATCAAGAGTTATTTGTTGACTCAATACCATATGGAGCAAAGGTTGTAATTAGAAATGGTGCAGGTGGTCCTATCAATGCATATTACCATATACATGCAAAAGCTCGACGATCTGCAAAAGTCTCTGACTTAGACGCTTTAGATGATCATGCAATATACCGCACGACTGATATTTGACTTTAGGGTGTGGTGTGCTATCATAGGTGGAGTTACAATTTTTCAATGACCGATTTTCCTAAGTTTGATGACGAGTATGTAGATAGGTTAGAGGTATCAATTACTTCTAGAAATTTCAAAATATACGGATCTGATGGTGCTGTTAGAGATTTGACATGTGATTCTGTTGATGAGTTCATGAGAATATTGGAGGTGTCTAAGATGGCAAAGGAGATAGATAGTGAAATCGAAATGGTATATGTCTAAAACTAGATTCCCATTATCAGACATAAAATTTCATAATATTCCTGTTGTGGGGCAGTTTTACACCAAACAGGAAGTTAATATTCTGATAAAACAGGCAGTGGATGAAGCAAGACGTATTGATGAGGAGTCAATGCGTAAGCATAATAGAGATGCTACTGTCATTAGTATGATACTTGGTTTTACAACTTTAGCATTATTTGTTGATGGTCTTCTCAGACTATTAGGTATCACTCCTCCGTTTTTAGATATTGATATAAACATCATTGATAATATAGTAGAAAAGGTAGAAAGTGACTTGGTGCCTTTAGTTCAGAAGATACCACGAATATAAAGGGGTATAAATAAGTTTACGGAATGGTGTCAGGAATAGGTAATGCCTCTAAGTAGACTTGAGAATTTTCTAAAAAATGTACAGGGAAACGTATTATACGTTAACCCAGAAGAACTCGATGCAACAGATGATGTAAGCAATAGGGGTAATTCAAGAACTCGTCCCTTCAAGACGATTCAAAGAGCACTGATTGAGTCAGCGAGATTTTCATATCAGCCAGGTCAAGATAACGATAGATTTGATAAGACAACTATACATGTATCCACAGGTGTACATTATATTGATAATAGACCAGGATATAAGATTGACACAAGCGGAAATATAACAGATATAAGTGGTACATCTAAGAGTATATCAGAGTTTTCTATCGGAACAAACTTTGATATTCAGGACACATCAAATGTTTTACATATATTCAACTCAGTAGAAGGTGGAGTTATATTACCAAGGGGTACATCTATTGTTGGTGCTGACCTCAGAAAGACTAAGATAAGACCAAAGTTTATACCACAACCTGATAATAATGGTATTGCCAATAGTGCAATCTTCAGGGTTACAGGTGGTTGCTTCTTCTTTGGATTTACATTCTTTGATGGAGATCCAGCAGACAGAGTATTCAGAGACTATACACAAAATACATACAATCCAAACTATTCACACCATAAACTTACTTGTTTTGAGTATGCAGATGGCGTAAACCAGCAGGGTACATCAGGTAACACTGACTTAGACATGTATTATGCTAAGTTGACCCGTGCTTATGGTACCAACTCTGGACGTAGTTTACCAATATATCCAGCAACTAAAGATTTCCAAAAAATTGCTGAAGAGAGTAAGATTGTAGGACCCGTATCGCAAATAGGGGCTATTGAGATTGAAGATATATTCTCAGGATCCAATTCAACTGACACTAACGCTACACAGATTGTTACTGTTCTTACTAAGACAAATCATAATTTATCGAAAGGCACAGCAGTATTAATAAGTGATGTCAACGCTAGTGGTAATAATGGTGATGAGTATGATGGCACTCATGTAGTAGCACAGGTCATAAACGATACCACCTTTACATATTCATTATCAATTACACCTGCAACAACTGCACTACCAAACTTAACAGGTATCAATCCTACTGTTGTTCCTGAAAGTGACACTGTTGCTTCTGCTTCTCCTTACATATTCAACTGTACTGTAAGATCAGTATTTGGTATGAATGGATTGCATGCTGACGGTAACAAAGCAACTGGATTCAAGTCTATGCTTGCTGCACAGTTCACTGGTATTGGTTTACAGAAAGATGATAATGCATTCGTAAAGTATAATACTACATCAGGTGTCTATGAAGATCAATCAGAATTAGGATCTACAACCACTCTTCACGTTGATAGTTTAGCAAGATTCAAACCAGATTACGAAAACTTCCATATTAAGGGATCAAACAAAGCTGGTTTACAACTTGTATCAGTATTTGCCATTGGTTATGCAAAACATTTTGTAACTGAATCAGGTGCTGACTTCTCACTTACAAACTCTAATTCAAACTTTGGTGCATTAGCACTAGAGTCAAAAGGTTTCAGGGATGAAGCATTTACAAAAGATGATAAGGGATATATTACTTCTATCGTACCACCTCAGAAGAATGTAAAAAAATCAGAGAACTTCAATTGGTTATCAATAGCAACTGGTCTCACTACCACTACAGCAGGTGATACTAAATTATTCATCCAAGGATTTACTAGCAAGAGTAATCCACCCTCTGACAAAGCTACTACGTATCAGGTAGGTGCTAAAGAGGGTGAAGTACTAACATGTCTCATTAATAATGTAGCAGAAACAGCAAATGTACTAATGCCTACACCACAGATCCCTGATCTAGGTGCATCTGGTAAGAAAAAAGTGAGAGTTGGTCAAAACTCTGGTATTAATAGTATAACAAGTAATATATTAACCCTAGAAACATTTCATCAATTACTACCAGGTGAGTCAGTCAGAATTATATCTGAGAATGGTTCATTACCTGATGGTATAGAGCATAATCAAAAGTATTTTGCTGTAACAACTGGTATTGGCACACATCAATTAAAACTTGCAACCAGTAGGAATGCTGCTATAAACGCCAACGCAATCAGTGGTATCAATAACCTTGGCGGTAAACTCACTATAGTATCATCAGTCGAAGATAAGAAACCAGGTGATGAGGGACATCCAATACAATATGATATTACTGCTGGTGGATGGTATGTCAATGTAAACACTGGAAATAGTATATCAACATCTATTGCTACTAATGCCTTATTATTAGCACCCGAAACACCGACTACAACAATCTCTAGAATAGCAGATTCTAGAATAGATTTAGAGAAAATTTATAGACTTAGATATTCTATACCAGAAGGATCAACCCTTGCTGCTGAACCTATCAATGGATTTGTAATACAAGATAGTGCATCTATAATCGATGATAGTAAGTTCCAAGACAGTGATGCTTCACTTACATCTGACACAGATTTGAGGACAGATAATAGTATTGTAACAGCATCATGGTCAAGTAATGTTGGTATTATAACTACAACTCAACCACACAATCTGCTTGTTGGTCAGCCCGTCGAAGTAAAGAGAATTAGAAGTGCTAATAATACAACAGGTGTTGAAGATAGTGGTTTCAACAGATCATTCAGCGTATCTGCAGTTGATAATCCTAAAACATTTAGAGTAGGACTCAACACAGATCCTGGTGCAATCACTAAGATTACAACAATACCTTACACACAGGTAGATAGGACTATCGTTGGTTCGGGACGTACTTTCAGTCCATTCTTCTCAAGAAAAGATTTTGGACCTGATTATCAAATATTTGCACAAGAAAAAGTACAAAGGTTCCAAAAGTCTGCACAAGATGGTGTCTATGATATCACTGTATTAGGATACCTAGATTCTCCAAATGTATCACCATTTACAGATGACTCAATTAAGTATGGTCAGAATGTAAATGATTTCAAACCAAAGGTAAGTGTTGATAATAATGATGATGACCCAGATGCAGCTGTTAGTTTTGCACTAAGAGATAAGATCGGTCAGGTCAAGACTAATGACCCATCTAAGAGTATAACAAAAGAAACTATATTCTCATTCATCGAAAGATCTGGTATAGGTATTGGTGTTACAGGTGCTGTTGTATCTGGATCTGGAAGCATAAAGAATCTTGGTGTTGATCTTGGAAGACAACATAATCTTAATGGTATTGAGTCTGTTACAGGTTTAACAGGTGGATCTAACTATGGTACTAATAGTGGTAGTGCAGAATTCTATTATAGCGTAAATCTTCTTGGTGGAACTGGTCATGGAGCAACTGCTGATGTTACAGTTTCTGCTGCTGCCACTATCACAGGTGTTGAATTAGTTGATGCTGGAAGTGGATATGCTGTGAATGATGTTCTCACAGTAAAAGGTGTTCCTTTTATAGCACCAGGTACTGATTGTCAGGTTACAGTTGGTGCTATTGATAATAGTATCGGAGATATAATACAAACTGTTGGTATAGGATCAACAGCATTCAATGGAATCAACAAAATTACTATTGTTGATGAACAAAAGAGATTTACATTCCAAGGTCAGTCATTAGGTGACTGGTCAACACCTGGCGGATTTGCATACCATGTTGGTGTATCTACACAGATAACAAATATTATTCATGACACTATAAGTGGTATAGCAACGGTTACATTATTCCAAGATATTGGTCTAAGGCGTGGTGACATGATTGTCATCAATAATGCTAATAATGAGTATAATGGAACTCATCTTGTAGAAGATAGAATAGGATATGGTTCATCACTATCTGTAAATATAGGTGCATCATCATCACCTACATTTGCTGCATCAGGTACAGCATTTGGACATGATGCAGGTATCTCTATGAGGGGATTCAATCAAAATGTTCCCATCTATGGAGGTCATACAACTGTAATTGACTCTGCTATGTCTGCAACATCGACCACAATTGGTCTGCAGAAGAAGGCAATGTTTAGACGTGGTGATTACATAATGGTTGAGGATGAGATTCTAAGAATTGCTAATAAGAATTGCACAGAGGTTATAAGAGGATTATTTGGTACTCAAGCTGTTGCACATATAAGATTCAATGCTGCAAGAAAGATAAGAGTAATCCCAGTAGAGAATAGAAGAAACTCAATCATACGTGCATCAGGACACACCTTTGAATATCTTGGATTTGGACCAGGTAACTATTCTACATCATTACCACAGACTCAGGATAGAGTTCTAAGCGAAGATGATCAAATATTTGCACAGTCTATCAACGTCAATGGTGGTGCTGTTGTATACACAGGTCTGAATGATAAGGGTGAGTTCTTTATCGGACGTAAGAAAATTGATGCTATCACAGGTGAAGAGACATCAACAATAACACAAATTGATCAGACTGCTGCATCAAACAAATTACCATTAACTGCTAGTTTCAGTGACATCAATGTTACAAATAGTTTGACAAGTGGTGGTGATACAGAAGTTATTGATCTCAGACTAAAAGGTAACAGAGCAGGTGATCAGGCACAGTCAGTATATCTTGGAATTAGTGGAAGCACTCCTACCAGTAGCACTGATAATATATTGTTCGCCACATCTTACGATAAGGGTGGATATCTAGGATGGGTCAGAACCACTGATGCATCTAATCCTTGGCAACGCTTTGGTCCTATATCTTACGATGCAAACTCTGAGCATTATGCTTTTGATAAGTTAGCTGTTGGAAAAACAAATGCAGAGAATGATAAGGTAGTTGATATAACTGGTAATGTTGCTATTACTGGTAACATAACAATATCAGGCGTTACTACATGTACTCTTGCAGCAAGCAGTGCAAAGGTAGAAGATCTTACTGCTGGACGAGTTGTTATCGCTGGATCAGGTGGAGAATTAGAGGATAGTTCATCACTTACATTCTCAGGAGCAACACTTTCTGCTAATACTCTTACAGTTACAACCACTGCTACTGCAGCAAATGTAGTTGCATCCCAAACAGTCACAGGTGAACATTTAGTTTCTACTGACGATGCAGCAATCGCTGATGATCTTACAGTCGGTGGTGATGCAACCGTTACAGGAACTGTAACTGCTGGTGGATTCACTGGTGGTGGTACTATACCGTTGGGTGGTATCATAATGTGGTCAGGTGCTGATGGAGATGTTCCTACAGAGTGGAGATTATGTGATACTACTAACGGAGGAAATGTCATTAATGGTATTACAGTTCCTAACTTAGAGGACAGGTTTGTAATTGGTCGTGGTTCAACTTACGCTGCTGGCAGCACTGGTGGATCAAAAGACGCAGTATTACCATCTCACCTACACGGTTTTAGTGGAAGTGCATCACACTCTCACACTCATACAGTTGCGACTAATCCAAGTGGGTCGGGAGCTGAACAGAATCAGTCTGGAAGTCCTGAAGATAGAACCAATTTTAGTGATACAGGAACCACAAGCACTGAGACAATAACAATTACTGGAAATACTGGTACTGAAGGTGTGTCAGCGACAAACGCTAACTTACCACCATATTATGCTATTGCTTACATTATACGAGTAAGTTGATAAATACACATACTAAGGAGCATTGTAGTAGATGGCATCAGTAAATAAAAAATTTGCTGTAGAAAAAGGTCTTGAAGTTGGTGATGACGCACTCGTCGTTGATGCTGATGGTAGAAAGACAGGTATAGGTAAAACTGATCCTAAGTTTGGATTAGATGTTGCCCTGACCGCAAATTTTGATGGGATTGTAGCAGCATCCTCGGTTGGTATCGGTAGTACACAACCAGGTAAAGATTTTGATATAAACAAAGATACTGTAATAAGGAAGAAATTATTTGACTCAAATGTATCTGAGGGTACAAATGGTCAGGTGCTCATCAGTACAGGTACAGGAGTTTCATTTACATCTACTGCAAATATACAAACAAATGCTGCAGGTGGTACAAAGACAGTACAGTTCAAGGAAGCAGATGGGAAATTTGGTGGGGCATCTCAGTTAGTATATGATACCACAAATAATAGAGTAGGTATTGGTAGTACTATACCTGAATACTTACTACAAACAGAAGGTGGTCAGGTTCATTTTGACTCCCAATTATTAGATAGTAATAAGACTGTCGGTGCTGCAGGTTCTGTATTGGGTGCAGATGCATCAGGTAAATCGGTATGGGAACCAAAGGGATCAGAAATATCAAACGTTATATTTGTAACTGAGAATGGAGATGATGAGAATAATGGACTATCGCCAGGAACTGCTAAGAGAACCGTTGGTGGTGCCACAAGTATAGCGGTAGCTGGTAATGTTGTTAGAGTTGCAGGTGGTATATACCAAGAAAATAACCCAGTTTTCATACCAAGAAACGTCACTATAGATGGTGATGATCTTAGAAATACTCAGATTATACCAACAAATATTGGTAAAGACTTATTTCATGTAAACAATGGAACACTGATCCAGAACTTATCATTTGTCGGTGCTGCTAATACAGGTTCTATCATATCATTTCCACCAGGCGGTGTAGTTAATAGACATAAATTCCTCGCTGGTTACGGAGCAACTGATGCAGTAAAAGTAGGTCCTAATTGGCATACAGGTGCATCTATTACACCAACATCCGTATCTTACGATCCACTGACAGGTATTACCACAATTACTAAGGCATCTCACGGTCTTACTGTAAGTGATACAGTCGGTATCGCTACCAATAGTATAGCGTTCTCATGTGATCAGGATTCTCATGCTACAACACATCCATATCCAAGAGCAACTGACCCAGTAGCAGGTATATTCACCGCTATTACAGCAAAAACCGACGATACATTTACTATAAATGTTGGTGATGCTGGATCTCATAAACGGATCGCTGGTATTATTACACAGTCACCATACATTAGAAACTGTACAAACTTTGTACCTAACTCAATCGGTATGAAGATTGATGGTAATGATGTGATGGGTCTGAAGTCAATGAACGTTGACTCATATACTCAGTATAATCAAGGTGGTATTGGTGTTACTATATCTAATGATGGATATGCACAATTAGTTTCAATCTTCACTATATGTGACGAGGCAGCAATCACTTGCGTTTCAGGTGCACAGTGTGATCTTAATAACTCTAACGCATCATTTGGTACAAGAGGACTGGTTGCATCAGGTGTTGGTACTGTAACTCAGACAGGAAGTTTAGCAGTAGCAGGTGTGGCAGAGGATAATACAGTAGTTGTTTCAGGACTCACAATAGAAAGACCATATACAGGACAGGTATTATATCTTGGAGAATTATTCAACGGTATTAGTAAGATAACTGTAGGAAATCCTGGTTCAGGATACACCAGCTCAAACCCACCACTTGTTACTGTAGGATCACCATCAGGTCCTGATGGTATTACTGCAGAAGGTGTGGCAGTAGTCAGTGGTTTTGGTAGTATAACTGGGGTAAACATGTTTGCCACTGGTTCTCAATATAGGTCAGCTCCGTCAGTTACGATTGCTGCTCCTCAATCTGGTATTACTGCAACAGCAACAGCATCATTAGACCCATCTTATTTTACTATAAATAGTACGACTCCAGTCACTGCTGGTGTTTCTACAATCACCCTTGACCAAAATCTACCATCAAATGTGGGTGTTGGTTCAACTGTGCCTTTCGCAAGACAATCTCTAATTCTTGCTTCATCATATACGTTTGAATATATTGGTGCAGGTCTCACAATCGGGCAAGCATTACCTAGAAAAGGTGGTACTACAATACCTGAGAATGAAACTACATCAGAGAATGGTGGTAAGGTAGTTTACACGTCAACAGATGAAAGAGGTAACCTCAAAGTTGGTGATCAATTTACGATCAATCAGCAGACAGGTACTGTCACTGGTGATGCATTCAACAAGAGTATTCAAGCAACTCTAACACCACTTATCATAGCATTAGGACAATAAAGTAATGGCTGCAATCCCTTTAAATAGGTTCAAAACTATAACCCACACACTTACAACTTCTGCAGTTGGGATTTACACATGCCCACCAGGTGTTGCAGCGTTGATTATATACGGTAACGTATCAAACGTTGGAAGTAGTTCATCTGTAAGAAACTTTACTGTAAAGCACAGTAGAAACTCTGTAGATACTGAGATCGTATCAAACATTGGAGTTCCAGCTTCAGATGCAATGTCATTCATAGAAGGACGACTTGTATTAGAAACTGGAGATATATTGAAAATTTCTGCTGATGTCAATAATACCATGAAAGGTATCATCAGCGTATTGGAGAACGCTAAGTAAAATGCCAAGACTCTTATCGGGAAAGGTTGGTGTAACCAGTTTTGCTGGATTATCAACTACAAGAAATCAGACTACCTCAGATCCCCTTAAGTTTTTGGGCGTAGGAGATATGGAACCCAACCTTGGGTTGCCTAGTAATAATGATTATATACTATTTGGTAACACAGACGGATCAAGAAGGTGGGATGTCTTTACACCATCAGGTGCTGTTGATGGTATAACAGTATTAGACGAGAATGTAACACCATCAGGTTTTGCTGGTTCTATTACCAAACTAAATTTTGAAGGTAATGGTGTCACAGTAACACAGATCAAAGAACAGATAGGCGATGCACAGATAGGTTTAGCAACAGTATTCATTAATAAATCAACTAATGATGTGATGGATCCATCTGGATTCGTTTCAGTTGTTGGTGTTACAACATTCAAGGTTGGTGCAGGTCTCTCCTTTGTACCACTAGCAGGTCAAGCAGGTATAGTATCAATATTCAATACAGCAGAAGCGAAACTTACATTCCAAGATGATAGAGGTCTTACAACTCTTACTAATATTGGTCAGATAAGAATTGGTGCAGGTTTGACTGTGAGTCAATCGGCTACTGGTATTGCATCTATTTCACCTACTGGACATTTTGAGCATATAAAAGCAACTGGAATTGCAAGTGCAGCGAGTTTTGTCGGTCCTGTGACTGGGAATGTAACTGGAGATGTAACAGGAGACACACAAGGAACACATACTGGAGCAGTGGTAGGTAATGTTACTGGTAATCTTGTAGGTAATGTAACTGGAGATTTGACAGGTGATTTCAATGCTGGTATTTCAACGGTCACTGAGCTGAAAGCAACAACAATCAATGCTACTGGTATTATAACAACATCACAAGGTTTTATAGCACCCGTAGGAAGTTTTGGATTCAGTGGATCATTGAATTCTACAGGTATTTCAACTGTGGCATTCTTCAGTGGTACTAACATCAATGTTAGTGGTATAGCAACTGCTGACGGTGGATTTGTTGCCACACCAGGTGGATCAGGATTTACTGGTAATCTAACAGGTGATGTTACTGGTAATATAAAATCTTCTGGTGTATCAACTACAACTCATCTCCAGACCACACATGTAAATGCGAGTGGTATTATAACTGCCACTGGTGGGTTTGTTGGTAATGTAACTGGAAGTGTTGCTGGTGCTGCATCTTTGATTACGCTGGCAGATGAGTCGGCTGACTCTACTTGCTTCCCAGTATTTGCTACTGGTGCTACTGGTGACCTTGCTCCGAAGACAGATGGTAGTGCGTTATTATATAATGCATCAAGTGGAACGTTTACTGCTGCTGTATTCAGTGGTTCAGGAGCGTCATTGACCAATATACCAGGTGGTCAAATTACAGGAGCACTTGCTGCAGTAGATGGATCTGCATTGACTGATGTCATAGCAGCAAAATCAACTCTTACTGCAACAAATACTACAAATGCTACACATTTTCTGACATTTGTAGATACTGCAACAGGAAATGAGGATGTTCGTACTGATACGAACTTGACTTATAATCCTGGTACAAACATTCTTTCTGCTACCACATTCAATGGTAACGCTACTGGATTGACTGGAACTCCATCTGTTACTGTTGGTGATTTAACAGTCGCTGGTTCAGCACTTCCCGATGCTGATAATACCAGAAACTTAGGAGGTCCCTCTGCTAGATGGGCTAACATATACACAGCAGATATGCACTTCTCTAATAAAGATATGAGAAATTCAGTGGACGGGACTTGGGGTGACTGGACTATGCAAGAGGGCGAAGATACGCTTTTCTTATTGAATAATCGTAATGGCAAGAAGTATAAGATAAACCTCACTGAGGTATAAATACAAACGATAGGATTTTAACAAAATACCCATTATGTCTAGAGCTAGAGAATTAGCAAAGGTAGGTGGTAAGAATCAACAGGTAATAGCAGGTCTATCATCTCACGTTGGTGTATCAACCTTCCTTAATAATGTACATATGTTCTCCAACCTAGATGTTGGTGGAAACGTAACAGTAACAGGAACCACAACATTCAACGGTGGTACTCTTACACTTGGTGATGCAAATACAGATAATATAGTATTCGGTGGAGAAGTCGATTCACACATTATCCCAGATGATGATAATACATTCGACTTAGGTTCTTCTACAAAAGAATGGAAAGATTTATTCATAGATGGTACAGCACACATTGACACCTTAGATGTTGATGGTAATGCAGGGGTCATTGGTGATCTGACTGTAACAGGTACAACAACTCTGAGCACAAAATTAGCAAGTAGTAACCTAGCAAACTCAGGTGTATCGGCTGGAACTTATGGTAGTTCTACTGCTATACCTATTCTAGTCGTCAATGCTCAAGGTCAAGTGACTTCGGCAAGCACAACTGCAGTTGATAGTACTACTATTGAGCAGTTGAATACATCTGTGTCATGTACTGACACAGGTACGAACGGTTTAGTAACAGTTGTTGCCGATGGTTCAACTGTTGCTGTATTTGACCAAGCACTGATCACTGTGACTGGTAACATCTTACCAGAAGCAAACGGCACTCGTGACTTGGGAGCAGACGGTACAAGATGGGGAAACGTCTATACTTCTGATATAGATTTGAACAACCAAGCAAAAGGTGGTAACACCATTGACCAGTCTTGGGGTTCTTATCTGATTGAAGAGGGTGAGCATGACTTATTCTTGAAGAACAGAAGATCTGGAAAGACTTACAAGTTCATGCTTCAAGAAGTATAAATAAAAAGGAAGGAGAAATTCAACTAAATGGCTTTTTACGGAAATGCTGCAAATGCAAATGTAACAGTTGACCCTGCACAGGGAAACTATGGTTCCAGTAATGCAATTCCTGTTATAACTGTTGATTCTGATCAAAGAATCAGTGCTATAAACACAGCGTCACTTACATTAGATGCATCAGTAAATACTAACTCATCTACAGGTGATATTGGTACTTACGGATTCTTGATGCAAGCATCAGGTAATACATCATATAACCCAGGTCAAACTTTAGCGGGTTCTAATTTACGTTATGCAGACTCCACTGGTAGAGTTTCGAGTAATGTAACTCCAAGTGGAACTTGGAAACTCATGGGATATGATTCTGGTTCTCCATTAACTAATTCAGGATCAGGTTCTGGTACTGGTTCAGGTAGTGGTAACATTTCTGGTAACGTTGAAGGAAACACATCATTATCAAGTGGTGAAGTTCAGGGTAACGTTTCAGGAGCACTACAAGGTGGTGAAGTTCAAGGTAACTCTACTCTTTCTTCTGGTAATATTCAAGGTAACACTAACGTAAACGTATCTGGTAATATATCTGTTAGTTCTCACAACCACCAACAGTCTGGAACAAACGCTTCCACAAAATCATCTACTGCAGGTGGTAACTTCTCTGGATCAGGTTCCGTGAGTCTTGATAATATGGGAGTAGGTGGTAACGTAAATACATCTGGTTTGAACGTTGCAGGTAACACATCCGTTTCAACTGATGGTTTGAACGTTGCAGGTAATGTAACTACTGACAACTTGAGTGTTGGTGGTAATGCTACGGTGAACACTGTTTCTACAAACGTCAACGTAAACACTGTAGTTGCTTATCCTACTACACTCTGGATGCGTTCAGCATAAATAAAATCGAAGGTTCTAAAAACAATGGCAGCTAATTTTACAGTCACAGATGCGAAAAACCCAGTGTGGGCAAATGATGATAAAAACGCTATCACTATTGAGGTTAATTTTGCTGAAATTACTGACGTAGATTACGTATCGTTTACAGCAAGTCCAACTGACTCTGTAGAACATTCACGTACCATTTATGCAAATGCAGTAAATGGTGATTATGGTACGATAACAGATTACGTTCATCACAGACTATGGCACCCAATTGATAGAACGGAAGTTAACATTTCTAATGTAGGTTTGGTTCAAATCTTATTAGAAAAAGGTTTACTGGATGATTATGATGTAGACGCAATTCTCGTGGAATCCACAGAAACAGTCGCCTTTGCTCGTACTACCACCGATCCATCAATGAACGGTGAGTGGGATGGCAAATAATAACTACTCTAACAAAAAATGATTACTTCAGAAGGACCTGATAATAGGGATAATCTCCTTACAAGAGGAGACGGTTTTAGTGCCACTTTGAGCACAAATGGTAATGGTGGAGTACAAATTAGACAAAATCAATTTACTAATTTTATTTCTACTGAAAAAAATATACCATCATATAATGTTGGTTTTGGATCAACAATGCCTACTTCTGCTTGGGTTCGATGGACTGCGAGAGAATTTGATGCTGCTGGTCTATCAACAACATCTAATACTTTGGTTGGAATAAAAACAGTAGGTCCTTTTGACCCTACTCTTCCAGATTCAAAGAGATATGTGCAGATAAATGTTGAAGCATCTAATCTTTGGACAACAGGTCTATATGGTGATACAACACCAATAAAAAATGGAAGATCTAAAGGTAGAGGGTTCTTTGATCTATATGAAAGTAATGATGATAGAAAAGCAAGACATAAAGCACTAAGAGAAGCAGGTCATAGTCCACCATTTCCAAGAGCAGATAGGTTCTTACAAAATCAACATCAAAGTGTAGTAAGAGCAGGTGTAACAACAGAGGGTAGTTACTAAAAAATAAATTGATCTTTTTATAATGGCAGACAAATCAGATAAGTGGCATCATACCATGTGTAGGTATCTTGGATTGAACCAAGATACCTTTTTTGATTTTGGCATTCTACCTGGCGTATGCAGAGAAGCATTGGGTAGAAATGATTACCTTTATACTAAGACTGGTACATTTAATAGTAATAAAGTCTACACTTGGTCTGACTATCACCATAAAAGATTAGTGGAACAATCAAGAGGTGTTGTACCATATTACGGTACAGCACCTTTTTTATGGGAACTTGGTAAGATAGCACATGCTCAAGAGAATACGCCAGAGTTTCATGCTTCACCTGCTGGATCGTTATTTTTTCTACCAAGAGATGATCAATGTACCATAAGGGAAGATGAATATGAAAGTGTACAACGTATTATAGATGATATACCAAGACCTGTCACATTCTTAGTACCATGGCGTAGTTGTGACATATGGAAGAACTGGAAGAATATTGACTTGGGTGAAGACTCAACTGTGATCCAGATGTCTGATCCAGTTACGAGACAATATACTCTAGCGAACTTGTTATTACAACATAAGCATGTTTATATACCATGGCCAGGCACAGACATATACTATGCTGAGTTCTTAGATCGGCAGGTGCATGTGTATGATGACATCACTAAGTATAGAACTAAGAAACCACATGAGCAAGAAAGGTTTGGTTCCACAGTTATGTTATATCTCAAGTGGGGATATGATTACTTAAATGATATACAAAAAGAATTCTTTCACCTTACAGAAAAATGGGAAACACTGAAGCAGCAGGATAGAAAGTTTCTAACGTGTAAGATGTTAGGTCTTGATGCTATAAAGTCTCCAGAAGTATTATATGATGAACTCGTTGATAATAAATTTATAACTGACGGCAGGTTTGGATCACCAGTGGGCAGTGAATATGATAATGCCTACCTTTACTTAAAAGAAAAGATTGATAAAACGTATAATTCTAAATGTTCACAGGTAGTATTAGACCTTTATAATAAGTTGTAAATATCGTCAGCAATAAGCTTTTGAGAATCTAGATTAGGATGACCATTGGATTCACTTACTGTATCATAATTCTCTGGTAATATCATAATATCATACGATAATTTTGTTGTTCTAAAACAACTAAGCATAATCAACGGGATCTTTTTTGATTTGAATATAGATCTTATAGAATTATGCACCATTTCCTCAATAGCAATTCCGTACTTGTCATCATATATTCTATTGAAATATGTTTCCCAAAATAAACTTGATCCTCCATTGTCTTTATTTCTCACCTGCTTTTTCAAACCATGAATTCCTTTTTTATGTACATGGTAAGATCCATCTCTTCTTCTTACAACATGTGAATTAATTTGTTTGAATTTTTCACCATCCCAATATTCAGTCCTACTTGGAAATGTCAATTGAATGATAGCGAGATCATATTCATCTTTGTAGTATGTTGTAGATAAATTTCTAAGTATACGTTGATTGGAACCACCACATCTTGAGATATTATATTCTTCTGCACCTAACTTATCACATAATAACTTTGACCATCTTACATCTTTGTAATTTTCTCCTAACCATTTTCCACCAGCAGACATTGAACAACCATCAAAATATATTTTCATTAGAAAAGTTTAAAGTGTTTTGAGTGATCTTCACCCATAAAGAAATCACTATCATGTACGCCTCGGTCATCAATATATTTGTTTGCTCTTGGTTTACCAAAGAATAACTTATGATACTTTACACCCCAACTAGCAAGTTGTGCTTCAGTTCGTGACCTACAATGGTAATCTGCTTCTCTTTGTTGTGAATTTATATCTTCTGGATATCTACCAGTGCTATGAATAAATCCTCTTGCAGTCATAAGATATATTGTAGCACCATCTTCATATAATTTATTTACTTTCTGAATACGATCTCTTCTTGGTATGGCATCCCATGGACTACCATCATGAGGTTCAGTAATTGTTCCATCTATATCAATACAGTATATGTCATCTCTATCTTCAGTAATATCATCATATCTTTGTACAACTTTAGGTAGTTCTGGTAATATAACTCCAGTCTGTTCCATCATTTCATATATTGTTGCCAAAGCTTTCACTTCAAAATGGTGATAGTGTGTTGCATCAATTACAATTGTCTCAATGGTTTCATGTTTATCTGGTGCCATTAATAATGTATGTGTCGAACCACCATAGGGTGCGGTGATAGATACTTTTTCCAATTCTTGTGTGAGGGGACTGTTGACACGACAAGTGATGCCTATGATAAGATCAGCACCTTGTTTAGCATATCTTATCCACTCATTCTTCCAATCTCCATCACCACCTAAAGCAGTAAGACCAACACTATCAGGAGCAAAACAAAACTTACCAGTGTGACGATAGATATCACTTGCCATGTGTTGAGCAATAGCAAGATTACCACCATTACCTATTAATGCAATTCGTTTTGCATTAGTAAATAATTTTAGTGATTCAGTAGATAATTTTCCGTCCATGCTTTTACTTTGCTTCTATATTTGTGTGGTAAAATGCAAAAATGTTCATCTGTAGATGATCTATCTATAGATTTAGACAATCCAAATGTCTTGCAATAATCTCCAGTATCTAAACTGAAGGTCTCATATGGTATTTTATAATACTCTAGGGTTTTTTTCAAGTGCTTTTCAAACTTTCGTGATTCATTGATATGATTAGTGACATATTCAACATAAGCATCTTCTCCATGAGATTGAAGAAGATAAGTATTACCATCAAGGAAAAAATTAGATACCCAATGGTATGTATCTTCCTTATATACCACAATATTTACTCTATTTTGTAATTCTTTTATTACATAATTCAAGTCTGTATTCATAGGTGGTCTTCTCATTCTCAGATCCCAATTCATATCTCTCCCCCCAATCCCAGAGCAATAACCCATACTGAAAAGTGGGTTCAAAACTATATCAGATTCGTATATTTGTGGGAAGATTTTGTATAAATTTTGTGGGTGTTTGTCTAGATATTTCATGTCTCCCCAGACACTTTCGTTCAATGGACAAACTTGCTCCTGAGTTTGGTTTATAACTTCGTCATAACTTTCTAAGTGCCTAACTTCGTGCCAATATTTAATTTCATGTGTTCGTGAATCTTCCCAATTCCATTGATAAGTGTGGTATCCATTATCAAATGGTTTGGTTATTATAGTGAATGGTGTGTAACCTGTATTTAAAAGTGAGTAAGACTTCTGATTATATTGGAATAAACTTCTGATAAAAAACTTACCACTTTTGACACCGCCAAAATAGGAATATTTCACATTTGCTCTTCGACTTCGTATATATGTGAGGGACGATCTACTGCTCTTATTTTACCACAATGTAAATCGAAAGGTATTACATCATATCTACCAATAAATCCTATGGTATCTAAACCTCTCCAATATTTTACAAATGTCATGTCAAGATTAGGGAAATCTATTATTACATGTCTTTTATAAAGATATAATCCCAATTGGGTAATTATATTATCACACACCACGTCACATTCTCTTTGCATGTGAACTACCTTACCATTATTAACAATCATTTTGACCACATCTTCGTCATTTATCTCGCCATTCTCAAGTTTTCGTGATGATTGAAGTACATCTATATTATTATCAATCCCATATACTATCATATCGTCAATCCATTTTGGGTCGGTAAGTGGTTCGTCACCTTGCAGGTTGAAAACATAATCACATTTTAGATTCTCTGACACCTCTGCTACTCTATGGGTGCATGTATAGTGAGTATCAGTAACAACACTCAAATAATCGTTGTCATTACATAAGTCTTTTATTATTTTATTCTCTGTTGCAACAACTATTTCATCAAGATACTTAGACTGCTTTGCGATATCTGCTACTCGTAATACCATTTCTCTACCATTGATCTTGGCAAGAGGTTTATTTGGAAATCTACTTGAACTAAGTCTAGCAGGGATGACACAGATAATTTTTTTGTCTTTATACATGAAGTGCTATATCCTATCCGTTATTCTACCCGATAGTCTAACGTCTGTCAATCCACGAACTGTCACATACTCTTTTGCTATGCCCTTTAATATGTTATGTTTGTTTTTTACAATTTTATCGTTCAAATCAAAATTTGGGTGCGAGTATTTACTATCTAAAACTATTTTACAATCAAATCGACTATAATCATCTGTATCAAGGTTGAAATGATCGTATGGTATATCATAATCTTGCAATGCTTGTTCTATATCTCTTTGTTGTTTAGTAAATTCATCAAGGTGTCTCCATACAATCTCTTTATCTCTATTATATGCGTCTATTATTGTTTTGAATACTACAGGTCTACCAGTTCGTTTTATATATTTTTTCGCTTGCTTGGGAGGGTCAAAAATATTCAATTTACTTACCATACTATCAATAATGTTTTCTTTATATGGCACGATATTCGTGGTATTTTTGAGTAGAGATATTATTTTTGGTGTAGTGATATACGCTCTCTGGCAATTTACAATACCTAATAGATGATTTGGTCTTATTAGCAATTCTCCATCAAACATATCGTCTAAAGCAAACTCCCATGTATTTGGTGCATGATTTAGGAAAGGTTCGTATTTTGAAATATCAACATCATCATTTACACCTCGTCTATCAGAACTATCTGTAATAGTTTTATTAGAGTAAAAGTCTATAGTTCTATGATCTACAAAATTATATTTCTCCATATAATAGTAGGTATGCTCTATATGTGGGTCTTTTACTCTGTTTCCCTGATGTAATACTCGAACTAATTTATTTTCATTTCGTAGTTTATAATAGTGATACCACTCTTGGGTTTTGGATTTAGGGTAGATATATTTGTCAAATTTATATGGAGCATTAGTGTAAAACACATGCTGTCGCTCATTAAACTCAAACATTCTATTGATGTGGTCAGCACCACTATTTACAGCACCCCAGTAGACAAATTTCATAAATTATACTATAGTGTCTCCATATTATAATCTATCTATGGCAATACCGCACCCCCCTAGACCAGAGGGTTATGGAAACTACGATACTCGTCCACGTTGGCAAGTGGGAGACTGGAAAGTTGGGGATGTAGTAGAGAGTTATCTCGAACTAAATGGTATAATGCAACCCAGTAGACCTGACTGTGGCATCATATCATTTGTGTCTGGTGGTGCTATTAGTCTGACAGTAGGTTGCAACTCAGAGGGTAGAGCAGTCAATGTATGTCTCAGTCAATTACATAACATAAGATTATTAGAACCAAATGAATATACCAAATTGGCAACATCACTCAAAAAAGGATGTCAAACGAACTCTGCGACCTCAAATGTTGCGACAGGCAAGAAAAAGAACCTCGCTGTTTCTCACACGATTGAGAAGAGAATCGAAAAGTATCCACTTGAAGCAAAATCATTTTAAGTGACAATAATATTATTGGCACACATGGGTGTACATATAGGAATATTGTGGTTATAATGAATAGTATATACACCAAATATGATGCCAGTAAACATTGAAATCAAAGGCAACCTTGCCAAATTACTTGCAACTGAGAATCTTATCATTGAGCATAAGCAAGTTGACACAGCATCATTTGATGTTCAGAGAAGAGTTCTTACTCTACCCCAATGGGAGACAGACAGCAACTATGTCTATGACTTATTAGTTGCACATGAAGTTGGTCATGCACTTCACACACCTTTTAGACGTTGGATTGAAGAGGACAAGTATAAAGACTTGCCTATGGATTATGTCAATGTGGTAGAGGATGCCAGAATTGAGAAGTTGATGAAGCAAAGATTTGCAGGTCTCAACAGAGATTTCTACAAAGGTTATGAAGAACTATTCTCTAATGACTTCTTTGAAGTATCTAATGATGATGTAGATGATCTCAAACTTGTTGATAGAGTCAATCTATACTTCAAGATCGGTGCATATCTTTGCATTGACTTCAATGACGAGGAGAATCAAATCATCACAGAAATTGCACAGGCAGAGACATTTGACCAAGTGCTTGACCTATCTCTTAGATTATACAACTTATCTAAAGAACAGAAGGAACAAGTTGACTTAGAAGAACTAATGTCAGTCAAGTTTGACCCTGATGGCGAACCAATGAATATTCAAGTAGTGCCAGAAGAAAAGACAGAGGATGCAGACGAGGATGGTACAGAGGTAGAGGGTAAGGGTACAAAACCAGTACCAACTGATGATGATGTAGAGGAAGATGAAGCACCCGAATTATCAGAGAAGGCAGGGAGACATGCCAATATGGATGTATCTGACACTCAGAGATCATTTGATCGCAATGCTCAAGAGTTACACGCTAGTGACTCACTCAGAGAAACAACTTATGTGACTATACCAGAGGTTGACCTTGATTCAGTACTCATCAAGTTTGAGACAGTCAGGGATGCACTCAAGAATCACTTTGCATATAATGCAAGTCTAGACAGAATTATCTCTGACTTCAATAAGGTCAAGCAATCATCTAGAAAGGATGTCAACAACCTTGTCAAAGAGTTTGAAATGAAGAAGTCAGCAGACTCATATTCTAGATCAGCAACATCAAGAACTGGTATGTTAGACATGAACAAACTTCATACATACAAATTCAACGAGGACATATTCAAGAAAGTAACAACTATCCCAGAGGGTAAGAATCATGGTCTTGTATTCTTATTAGACTGGTCTGGTTCTATGAATAATGTACTAGAGGATACTCTGAAACAGATGTTTAACTTAGTCTGGTTCTGTAGAAAAGTACAGATACCATTCGAGGTATATGCCTTTACTAATGACTCATGGCAACTTGACCCTAGACTAAAAGATCATGACCCAAATGCCTACTCATGGCAACGTCAGATACCACAACATCACACACCTAAGTTGAATGAAATTGTTATTCCTGATAGTTTTAGATTAGTAAACATACTATCAAGTCAGCAACGTGGTAGAGACTTAGATGAAATGATGAAGTTATTGTACCTACAAGTAAGATCTATGAGTTCTTATGGAAACTTGGAATACCTTAGATCATTCCAACTATCAGGTACACCACTAAATGAAGCAATCATCTGTATAGGTCAGTTGACTAAGCAAATCATCAAACAAAATGGTATTCAAAAATGTCATATAGTTGTATTGACTGACGGAGACGGATACCATAGTGAGTATGTAAGAAGAGAAGACGAAGACGGATACCAGTCAAGAGGTTCAGTCTACTCTAGTGGTTTCATGATTAGATCAGGTTCTAGAACATACAATGGTGGTAATGGAAGTAGCAACTTCACATGTGGTCTAATCAAGGCGGTCAAAGATCAATTACCTAACACACAATTCTTAGGTATCAGACTCTTAGATAGGGATTACAGACACTTCTACATGGGTTATGGAAGAGAGTCTTATACATTCTTTGAAGACATGAAAGCACAGAATCGTAAGGAGGGTATGATTCACTTCAAGTCTGACTCATTCGATCAATGGTATGGTATTGCAACTAATAAGTTACAAGATGATGCTGAACTAGCAGTTGATCAGGGTGCAGACAAGAGATCAATCTCTACAGCGTTCAAGAAGATGAACAGAGGTAAGAAGACCAACAAAGTTATGGTCAAACAATTCATAGACCAGATAGCATAGTGTCACATGGGATGGTTGCCATCCCATATTCCTTATGGTACGATAAGGACAAGCAAAACAAATTTCTAAAATTCATGCCTACTACTTACGACAGCAACTTCCATCTTGACAACATAGTTGAGAAATATGGTAAGAAACTTGATGCTGATATGGTAAAGGCATACTGTAATACTCATCCAATTGGGTATCAGACCATTACCAAATTCCTCAACAAGTACAAGACAAAACGTGGTCATTGGAATGTGACAGTCAAGCAAGCAAAACAGCAACTTGAACAGTCATACGTTGCACCATCCGCACCTGTACAACCAGTTACAGTTCCTACTCAATCAAAGGTTGGTCTTGGTAAGACTAGCATAGATGTAGAGAATCTTATACCAGAGGTTGACCCAACATTTGTTAGGTTCGGTCAGTTCCCTGATCTCAAGAAGGTCATAGCATCTAATCTATTCTACCCTATATTCATTACTGGTATGTCTGGTAACGGTAAGACATTCGGTGTTGAGCAAGCATGTGCAGCAACAGGTAGAGAACTAATCAGAGTCAACATCACAGTTGAGACTGATGAAGATGACTTGATCGGTGGTTTCAGACTGGTCAATGGCGAGACTGTATGGCACAATGGTGCAGTCATCGAAGCACTAGAGCGTGGTGCTATCTTACTACTTGATGAGATTGACTTGGCAAGTAACAAGATCATGTGTCTACAGTCCATACTAGAGGGCAAGGGTGTGTTTCTCAAGAAGATCGGAGAGTACATCAAACCCAAGAATGGTTTCAACATCATTGCAACCGCTAACACTAAGGGTAAAGGTTCTGATGATGGACGTTTCATTGGTACTAACGTATTAAATGAAGCGTTCCTAGAGCGTTTCCCAGTCACATTTGAGCAAGAGTATCCTACTGTCAAGACAGAGATCAAGATACTCACAGCACTATCAGAGTCACTCAAGATACCTATGATAGGAGAGCATGAGACATTCATCAAGCACCTATGTGACTGGTCAGACATAGTTCGCAGAACATTCAAAGAGGGTGGTGTTGATGAGATTATCTCAACCAGAAGACTCACACACATAATTAGAGCGTACTCTATCTTTGGTAACAAAGAGAAAGCAGTTCAGATATGTCTCAATAGATTTGATGATGAGACTAAAGAGTCATTCTGGTCACTCTATACTAAGTTAGATGATACTGTACAACCCGATACAGAAGAGAACCCTACATAATGTATGGATGACATAGAGTTTATACCAGAAGAGGGGTTGGACATTCAATTCATACCCTCTGATGACCCTAGACAAGGGATGTCAGAGCAAGAGTGGGAAGCACTACTCGCAATATTTGAATCCTAATCCAAAATAATTTTCTAACCTATCGGTCATAGTACTGGTAGGTTTTTTATTGTTTATGTAAAGTTATGTTACAGTCTCAACACATATCATAGACAGGTAATAATCCAACCTTTATAATAAGTGCATGGGGAAGTTTGATTGCTTACCCCATACGTCCAATTATTACATCATTCAAATTCATGAAGATCAACAATTCATCTGCTATTGCAAACGTAGACTTCTCAGACAACAATAAAGTGTTAGTTCAGTTCACAACTAACGACACACCTTATGAGTTCATTGCAAAAGATTCATCTTCTGTAAGATCAGGTCTTGAGTCTGCACTAAACAAAGGCGATTCAGTTGGTAGACTAATTGCTTCCTATAGAGCAAGTGGCGAATTGACAGCAGTATAATCCTACTGCTACAAAATTTCAACCCACACACAAGTGTGGGTTTTTTTATTCCTAATTGAGTTACATGACTAACACAACCATTGAGTTGATGAGCGAACTGGACGAATCAGTTCAAAGAGTCAAAGAACTCAACAGAATCATCAACAGACTACAGTCCGCTATCATTTGTGAGAGTGATGAATTAGAGGACTTGATAGAACTCACAAGAACCTATGCAAACTATAGTATAAGAGACTTGGAGAGTTCCTATCTACACACATTTAATACTATTATCAAACAAAATGATAAAGTAATTCCGTTTCCTATCAAGAAACGATTTGTACACACAGACGAGGACTCATAACATGTTTAGTGGAATAGCACAACTATGGGAAGCAGTTGACTGGCAAGATGTTCCCATATTCTTTATTTGCCTGTTCGGTCTATACTGGGGCAAGAACTGGATTGACCTTAGATTTGCTCGTAAGAAAGCACAAATAGTACATAGAGTCAAGATAGTGGGAGATTCCCATATCAACATAGACCATGCACACATAGATGAGATAGAGCATAATCATGTTGAAGGAGACGTAAACACTCACAATAAGACATGGTAACATGACATCTATCACAACTATAGAACATCCCACGTTAGGCAATCTCTCAGCAATAGATTTTCATGTGTCACAATTATCTCTTCTCTTACATGAGAAGGGATTACTACTTGGTCACACTAATATCTTTGATAAGACAAAGATAAGGGAAGTATTAGTTGCTGAGAAGTTGGGTCATATTGTTCATGATAAAGTCATAGCAGGTAAGGGAACTATCAACTATGGTTCTGATGCTACTGACGCTAATGGTAAGAAGGCAGAGTATAAGTCACAGACACTAAGGTCTAAAGACTTACGAAATCTATTTCAAGAGATCAGATACCCTAAAACTGGACAGAGATATGCACCATTACGAATCAAAGGTGTATATAATGGATTCAATTCCAACTATGAGTCAGCATCCGTTCAGTATGCCAAAGTAGATCATTACTACTCACTATTCTGGAAGGAAAACGTAGTAGCAGTATATCACATTGACACAGACTATGTGATGAACACACTCATTGACAATTACAACCACTGGAATAATAAAGGAAGACATGGAACATCTAATTGCAATACAGTCCAAATTCAATTAGAATTACAGTCAGACTATTATACAGTAAAATACATTGACGAGAGGTTTTTCAATGAAAAGAAATAGTATTACTAACAAGGACTGTCTCAAGTATTTGAAGACTATACCAGACAATTCTGTTGATCTCATTCTTACCGACCCACCTTACTTTATTGGATTTGATGGCGGTAAGGGATGGGATAGCAAGTGGAAGAATGATAGAGAGTACATTCAATGGTGCATATCATGGACTAAAGAGTGTATCAGGGTACTCAAGGATGAGCGTATGCTTGTTGTATGGGGTACTCTGAAGACTGAAGCGTTCTTACTCTATAAACTAGCATTGAATCGTATGCAACCACTTGTATCACAGAATGAGATCATATGGTCATACAATTGGGGCGGTAGATCTAAGGATAACTTTGCTCGTAAGCATGAGTACGCATGGTGCTATTCAAAGGGTAAGAAGTTCCTATTTAATGGGGATGATGTGAGAGTTGATAGGAAAGTATCTAAGAACATGAGAACAGGTCAGGACTATACTAAGGGTACTATACCAACCTGTATATGGGAGAAGAACAACCACACTACGTCAGTTGATTATTGTGGTTGGCATCCTACCACAAAGAATATAGAAATCCTAGAGCGTATTATCAGAGCGTACAGCAATGAGAATGACTTGGTTCTGGACATATTCATGGGTTCTGGTTCTACCGCTATTGCTTGTAAACTATCCAATAGAGATTATATTGGATGTGAACTAGACAGCGATTACATCACAAAAGCAAGGAAAAGGATAAAATCTTACGATAGAATAAACACACTATCAGCAATACTCTAATGAGAGACACAATCTTATATGGAGACTGTCGTGAAACACTCAAGAATGTAACAAATTCAAGTGTTCAGATGTGTGTTACATCCCCACCATACTACGGATTACGAGATTATGGAGGAGAAGAGAAACAAATAGGTCAAGAACAGACACCAGAAGAGTTTATTGAACAACTGGTGTCAGTATTCAGAGAAGTCAAGAGAACTCTCAAGGATGATGGTACATTATGGGTCAACATAGGAGACTCATACTATAATTACAGACCTAGTAAGGGTAAGTCATATCCTAAACAGACTGTTAGTAAGACTAAGCAAGACTTACCTGATTATAGTAGCAAGAGAAACAACAAGTTGCCGAACTATAAGGAAAAGGATTTGATAGGCATACCATTTATGCTTGCCTTTGCACTACGAGCAGACGGATGGTATCTCAGACAAGATATTATATGGCATAAACCTAATCCAATGCCAGAGTCAGTAAAGGATAGATGTACTAAATCACATGAGTATATCTTTTTATTATCAAAGAACAAGAAGTATTACTATGACAATGAAGCAATCAAAGAACCAGTCAAACAGGACTGGGGGACAAGAAACCGCACAAATGGTAAGTACCATAATTCTGGTAGTGGGTTACATCCTCATAGTGGTCTTACCAAGTCTTATGACAGGAAAAATAAACGTGATGTTTGGTCAGTAACAAATAAACCATACAAACATGCTCACTTTGCCACGTTTCCACCTGACTTGATAGAACCACCGATTTTAGCGGGTAGTCGTAAGGGAGATATAGTTCTAGACCCATTCATGGGGTCAGGAACTACCGCTATGGTAGCAAAACAACATGGAAGATACTATATCGGTTGTGAATTACATGAAGACTATGGAGACCTGATACAAGGACGTATGCCAGATGAGATATTGGCACAAGATGTACAAAACCCATTGACAGACATGTTATACTAAAGCATACCCAATTACAGGACAAATGCCTAACGAACCACAATTGCCTGATTTCGTTGACAGTAACAAGTTAATTACCGTCAATACAGAATGGCACTCAGTTGAGATTCCACAGGGAGAAATGTCTAAAGTGATTGACTTCTGTAAAGAGAACCACATCACTAAAGACTACTACATGTGGGAGTTCATGACATGGGAGCATGAAGAGTGAAGACAATCACTCTAAATCTATCAGATGCACAAATCAATAAAATTGAGTGCGTCTTTGACAGTCTAATGTTAGACTTACACAATCAAGACCAATTCGATCAAGAGTTGGACACATTCTATAATGATCTATTAGATCAAGTTTATCAAGAGGACACTAACCAATGAGAAACTTCAAAGTATCAGCAATTATTGAAGGTTACAGGTTCGAGGACTACTTCATGGCAGCAAGTGAGCATCATGCTATCAAGTTGTTGGAAGCAAAGTACCCAACTGCAATAAATGCCTATGCTATCCTACAAGAACAAAACTTCATTCAAGAGTAATGGAATACAAATTTACCACACCTTATGAGAGGTTTCAAGAGTGGTTGAATCAATGCCCTGTTGAAATAACAGACTACGTTGATTATACAGATCAGTTTGACGTTACGTTTAGCGTACCATTAGAGGAAGTAGACAGTTGAGAGACTGTCTATTTTTTTGTCTATTTCCATTTACATGGATTACAATTAGATCAGTTACACAAACAAACATGTATGTTATCTACACTTCACCAATCCAAAGAACTCATGACTTTGATGAAGCATGTATTATTGCTGACGATTATTTCAACGCTACTGGTTACATTGTAGCAGTAGAAGAGGAAGGTCAAGCATCATGAATCAGTACACTATTGAAGGCACTAAGACCTACACATACTATAAGACAGTCTTCGCAGAAAGCATCGTTGATGCTCACATCAAGGCACATGAAGAGAGTGAAGACCCAGATGATGACTGGACTTGTCATGATGATGTTGACTATGATGACCCAATAGAGGTAGTAGTCAAGAACATCGAAGATGAGGGCGAAGTATGACTAGAGATTATCGACCAGAGGGAGTGAAATACACTTACCCTGATGATGACCCTTATCAAGAGGGCAAAGAAGTCTACTACAACATGAGTGAATTTCTCAATGATCTAGAAGTACAACAAATTTGGGAAATTGTTGGTAAGGCATGTGACAGAGAAAATATTGTCACAACTGGCGATCAAGAACTGTCAGTTCGGGTCTATGATGAATTGAGTGATGAGGACTAACTCATGAAACAAGTAAACTTCACAAATGATGAACTACATGCTTTTAGTGAGCATGTCACATGGTGCATCTATGAGCAAGATCAACCTGTTGATGATAACTTACAGTCATTCATTGACAAGGTATTATATGATAACTCACTAGACAGTTTATCAGAGGGAAAAGATTTTTCACCGCCCTATCACCGCATACCAGACAGATATTAAACTGTCACAAGATCTATAGTTATCTTACTATAGATGGTTCATAATAGAGTATAACAACAAGAGGTCACATGCCTAGATCAAACAACACACCAGTAGAATGGAATCGTTCACTTGATGTTACTGAAGCAGAAGAGTCAGTACTCGTTGAAATGATAGGATTCTTCAATGACATGGGTTGGATAAATGATGAGTCACAAGATGCTTATGACACACTTGTAGACAAGATTTGTGAACCAAGTCCATTTGACTACACACCACAAGAGGTAAAGTCATGAGAACATACAGTTTCAGAGACTTTCTTGATATGAAGCATGGAAAGTTTATTCCTATGCAGACTATCGTATCAGAAGAGTTCGGTAGGCACTTCTTTATTGACATAGGATTCAATTTTATCTCAGCACCATCATTCTCTAAAGAACATACAGGTATGATGAGAAATGAGACAGATGCTTATGACGAGGGTCAACTTGACTATGTTAGCAACTGGTCAGACTGGGAAGGTGTTGACATGAATCTATTGTTTGACATCAATCGTAGACTATGTTTGAGTCAATGGTTCGAGGACAGGGATAAAGGACGTGATAGACTTTTATTCACACCTGATGGACTCGAATACGTGTGACAATTAAATGACTGTCACAAACACTATTGACCTGTATCTTATTATAGGCAATAATAGAGTATAACAACAAGAGGTTACACATGATCAAACTTGGAACAACAGTCCAACATAAACTACATGAAGACCTCAATGGGGATGTAGTTCAACTAAACAGACGTAGCAATACCGCTACTGTCAAATTTTGGAACTATCAAGATGAAATGATGCTAGTTTCAGTTTACCTATCTGACTTGGAGGTTGCATAATGAAGTATAAAACAACACCTAGAGAAAAAACCATTATCAAACTTATGGGAATGGTTATTGACACACTCAAGTATTGTGATGACCTTGATGACCCTGCATTTTCAATGTATGATGTAATGAAAGATGCAGTTGAAAAGGAAGTCCGCTATCCTATGGAGTTCAACTAATGCTATCACAACAAATCAAAATTCAAGAGTTCGACAAATACATTATGCAAGGTGGGTCTCAATCGTTATCAAACATCGAAGACTTATGCCAGTATGGACTCGTCTTATGCAACTTAGATGATGCTGATGCTGAAACATTCAATGACATCGTGATTGAAACAATCAGAAAACTTCGTGTTCAGAATCAAACAGGAGATTATTCGTTATGAGTACATTACAAAATGATTCGTTATTCGAGACATGCAATGAACAGGTAGATATTCGTCCCTGTTTCAATGGTGTTGGTAACTGGGAAGTATTTGATGATACTGGGTCAGTACATGACACGTATGACACACTCGATGAAGCACGTAAGGCAAGAGAAGAGTTGGTTCTATACCTATGGGAGAGTTTACTACAATGACTGAATCATGCACTCAATTCGCCATAGGAGATAAGGTCATGTTTACTGACGATTATTCTGAGTGGTGGGTACTATCTCTATATCCCAATATCAATTCACTCGTTTGTATTACTACAAAAGAAGACAGAGACGATAGGAGAACATTCAAACCGCATCAATTAGAGATAATAGAGAGTATGCCCTAACCTAGTCAGGATTCACAGTCTAGAGGGGCAAAGCGGGTCAATTTAATTAGTGTCACAATGACTATAGTTTTCTTACTATAAGTGGGTCATACTGGTATCAGTTACACGTTAGGTTATGATTCAATCTCTACACTTCAAAAGGGCATTTTGGTTAGGATATGAAAAGCAATTAGTTTCATGCCCTATACTTGAAGACGGTACTATTCAAGACTGGAATTATGAACCAGTATCAGAAGTA
>Ga0115013_10000085_pt1 | contig 58001 bp, 20 predicted proteins | sample SouAtlMetagenome_2_FD_88686 | JGI IMG/M metagenome (GOLD analysis project Ga0115013, IMG submission 88686) | Marine eukaryotic phytoplankton communities from Atlantic Ocean - South Atlantic ANT15 Metagenome | ecosystem: Environmental > Aquatic > Marine > Oceanic | place: South Atlantic Ocean...
AAAGCACCTCAACCAGGTGGTGGAGCTAGAAAGAAAAGTTATTGTGCAAGATCTGCTGGTCAGATGAAAAAGTTTCCTAAAGCTGCTAAAGATCCAAACAGCCGTTTGAGAAAAGCTAGGAGAAGGTGGAAATGCTGATGATTTTTTTTGTATATTAATACATGAGCAAAACTTTTAAAGAACCAGAAGAACAGAATGATCAAATCTTTATCTACTGGGATTATTAAAGATGGCAAAAAAGAAAGATAAAAAGTGGATGCAAAAGGTTACCAAGTCAATTAAAAGACGTGGTACTAAAGGTAAATGCACACCTATTACAAAGAAGACTTGTACAGGTAAAGCTAAAACACTTGCTAAGACTTTTAAAAAAATTGCTGCTAAAAGAAAGAAAAAGAAATAATGTTAAATACTACAATTGTCATAAAGTTAAAACAAAGGCTTAATAAGTTAGATAGTCAAGACTATGATAATATAGAATCCTGGCAAGCTGTTGAGGCTTTTAACAAAGCTCAGGTAGAGTGGTGTAGAAGACAGCTACATGGTATTAATGTTGTTAAGGAAGGTGATGAACAATCTACAAGAAGAAAAGATGATCTCCAAGTATTATTAAGTACAGATAAATTAGTTGTAACAAATAAAGAACTTTATTTTTCAGGACCAGTCCCTTCAGATTATCTACAGTGGAAACGAGTAGATGTATTAGCTTGTCATGACTGTTGTGAGGATAGACGAATGACTGTATATCTTGCAGAAGAAGGCAACTTAAATCAACTTCTTAGAGATAAAGCAAAAGAACCTAGCTTTGAGTGGGCTGAAACTTTTGCAACTTTAATTAACAATAAAGTACATATTTACACAAATAATAAATTTGAGGTAACTGATGCCGAAATAATTTATTACAGACAGCCTAGACAAATTCAAATATTAGGTTGCGTTGATCCTTATACTAACATTGAGTCTACGGCAGAAGTACTGTCAGAATTTAAAGATGATATTATAGAGTTAATTATTGATGAAGCCGTCAGTGTATTAGCTGGAGATATAGAATCTGGAAATCAATTTAGTAGAGGTACGGAAACTGCTGAAAGAAATAATTAAATCTACAGTTGATTAATTAAAAAACTTTTAGTATATTATAGTATATTATTTATTTATAAAATTTAAAAAAACAAAAAATGGCTTATTTTTCACACGCATTTAGAAAGACAATTGTTATGTCTTCTTACCTTCCGCCAGTTCCTGCAACTCCTACAGCTTTGTCTGGAGCTCTTACAGCAGGACAATTATCATTGTATAACTCAAAAACATGGAAACCTCTTCCAGTAGATGCTTCAGGTGGAGCTGCTGCTGCAAATAAGGTTACAGGTTGTGAGTTTATTATTGCAGCTGGTGCTCCATACACAAATGATAAAATTGGACCTTTCCACGGAGGGTACAAAGAATCAATTAAATCAAAAGGTATTAACCCAAAGTATATTAGCAAAATGTGGAAAACCACATCGCATGCTGCAGAAAGTGCAATTTTGCATGTTGGTAAAACTCCTTACACTCAAGTTGCTGGAACAGCTGACTGTTGTCCAAAATTTCTTTGTGGTGAAAACTACCACTTGAGAGTTGATGTTAAAGGAAGTGCTCCTTTAAGAGCATTAAATCATAATGCTTATCAAGAGCTTTCAGCTTATACAGGATGTTGTCCTGATGGAACAATTACTCCAACTCAGGTTAATCCAGTAACAGTATATCTAGAATGGTCTAAGCAAATTTCAGAAAGTGTTATTCTTACTGGTTCAGGACCAAATGGTGCTGCTAATGCTGCTCCATTTATGATTCCTGTAGTATATGTTACTGAAGCTGGTGATGCTGGAGCTTATGCTGCTGGTATGACAATTATCTGGCCTGACGGAACAGCTGCTGCAGTACAAACAGCTGGTAGAGCTAAGGTGGCAACTAAACTTTCTATTGCTGCTGGTACAATTACTAATACAACTGTATCTGCATACACTCCTGCTGCTTATAGCGATCAGTGTGCTGGTATGTCCTTAGTTGGTGCTTATCAAGATACTAAGTTTGGAGATTGCACTTTCCAACCTTCAGATTTTTACGGAGTAGATCCTGTAAGAATTTATGCTTCTGAAGTTGACTTAAATGGTGATCCATGTGAGTTTGCTGGAGTATGTGTTGTAGAAGAGTGTCCTGGTAAAAAGGCAGAAGGTCTTGGTGAAACTGTAGCAAGAGAGTTTATCTTGTCAGAATCTTACAGACAAATTCCTTTTGCAACTGACTTAAGAATCCGTGAGATTACTCAAGGAAATGATATGTTAGGTGGTGGTGCTGGACAAGTTGATACAACAGCTCGTTATGATAGATTAAGCATCTTACATAGTATTCCAAGATTTAACAATCCATCAGGAACATTTGATAATGATCAATATCTTATTGATATTGTTTCTCCTACAGGTGGAGCTCACATCAATAACTTGTTAACAGACATCAATGATGTTTTGACAAAAGCAGGTAATGACCAGTGTATTTTATTAGCTGATCAAGAAGATGATGATTGTCCTACTGCATCAATTTCAGTAGTATAATAGTTAAATTAATTACTCATAAAGGGGGAGTGAGATATAGTTTCTCCTCCCCTTTTTTATTTTATCAATATGGCTAATCATGTACTAAGTTTAGAAATACCTGCTGTTGGAAATACATGTGTGTTTAAAATATTTGACACAAGTGTATATTCTCCACAAGTTGCTGTTTTTGATCCAAAACTTTATATTACAGTTCCTGGGTATACAACGTCTGCTGAAGTTCATTTTCAGCCTGAAACATCTATTACTTTAACAGGTTGTGATTTAGGATTGCAAACAAGTAATTGCGGTCAATCATATGTTAATTTACCAGATGGAATATATGTAATTAAATATATAGTAGATCAAAATCATGTGGTCTATGTAGAATACAATCATCTAAGGATGACACATGCCATGAACCTGTATCAAAAAATCCTATGTGATATAGATGTAGCAGACTGTGATCCTCCTGCTAAGGTCAAAGATAAGCTCAATGACCTTAGACTTATTAAAATGTATTTAGATGCTGCTAAAGCAAAGGTAGAAACTTGTCATGAACAACAGCAAGGAATGACGTTGTATAACTATGCTTTAAAGCTTTTAAATAAATTAGATTGTAGAAATTGTTAAACCCAATAAAACCAACAAATTATGGCATCAGGCTCACAATGCTCAAACTGCGGTGCAACCCTTTCATGTGGCTGTCAAAAAAGAACAGCTTCTGATGGAAGACAAGTATGCAGTTCATGTATAAACGCTTATGAAGCAAAACTAAAAGAAAGTAAGTAAACTAAAGTTATAAAATAATATGAGTGCCACTGGTCAATTTCAATTTAAAATAATTCCTTGTTGTCCTGAAAATGGTACGGAAGCTATTATAAATATTAGTGGAATACTTTCAGATGGTGACACAGGAGTTTATACATATATCGGTTCTCAGATAACTATACCTGGTACAGATGTTACTCTTTTTCCACAATCTTGTTATACAGTTGCTAGATTAACAAATGTAGGTGATGTAACAGATATACCTGCATCTAGTTGGACAGGTTACTATGAAAATTCTAGATGTGTTGATCCTCAAATTTTAGTAGAATGTCCAGATTGTAATCCAGCTGCAGGTAATTATTATATTAAAGCTGTACCATGTTGTGACACAGAAAATCCTATTTACTTTAAAGGTGAGGGTTGGCAAGGAAATGGTGCATCGGCTCCACAATTTAGTATATTAGATTTTGAAGGGGTGCATTTATTTAGCGGCTTTACTTCACAAACTCCCATTAATATAGCAACAGGTTTAGAGGTAGGTCAGTGTTATACGTTTTCATTTAATAGTGTAAGTGATCCAAGTTCTGAAATTACTTTAGCTGAATACAATAATTTACCTTATCCAGGTTACATATCTCAGTTTGAATATGTATCTGCAATTAAATGTAATCAGTTAAATCCTTTAACAAACGCACCGTACTGTCCAGACTGCAATAATACATGTTATACATTAACAAGTTGTGAAGGTGTTATTATAAACACTAGAATAAATTTAGAAGCTTATGTAGGAACATACATTAGTTTAGTCGGTTATCCTGGCCAAGTTTGGTTAGTGCAAATTAATACAGGCATTTGTCAGAATCCTACATTAACTTTAAAAATTAACGGATTTAATTTAGATGCTTGTCCTTGTAAATGTTATGAAATAATAGGTGCTTCAGGTGGCATTAGTTACATTGATTGTGATGGTAAAAGCCAATATACTTACGGACCAGCAAAATTTTGTGCTCAGGCTCCTCCTATAGTTAAGGGTGTAGAAGGTGTGGATTATACTCTTATAACGGGTACAGACTGTATAGAGGGTGAGTGTGTTGAAAAGTGTTATTTACTTACCAACTGTGATCCTACTTCGTATCCTACACAAGATGCAACCCTAACTTCAACTTTACAAACTCTATCAGCATATGCTGGTGTAAGTACAGTAGTTGAATTAGTTGGATATGAAGGTTGCTGGAGTGTAGAAGAAACAACTCCATGTGATTGTCCAATAGATGTAACAGTGATTAGATCTCATATAAGTTGTCAAGATTGTATTGGGACAGTAGCATATAAGCTTACAAATTGTGAAAAAATAAATGAAGTTGTATATACAGTTCAAGATTTTTCGGCATTTGTTGGTAAAGTAATAAAAGATGATTGTAATTGCTGGAGTGTTGAAAGAATAGACTATCAACCACCGAGTCAAACTACAATTGTAGATCCTATATTATATACAGACTGCACATCCTGTCTTACAAAATATTACCAATTAGATGATTGTGATTTAACAAGCGAAACACCTTCAATTATTACTTCTACAAATTTAGCTGGATATGTTGATTCTGTAATTCAGATAGATGGTTGTGCTGGATGTTATACAGTAAGTGTATATGATGATCTTGAAGAACCTGCTGCATCACAAGAAGTTTCAGTTACTAGTAGTTTTCAAGATTGTTCTTCTTGCACATCAATTACACCTAGATGTTCTACAGTGTTTAACAGTAGTACAGAAGAACAAATCTATACTTTTATAAATGCTAATGGTGATAAAGAACAAACAGTAGCCATTAAGTCAGGACAATCTTCATTAAGGTATTGTGTACAAAGATGGGTTGAAAATGATACACAAGGCGGCATCTTTAATTACTATGGAGACTGCAATGTTTTTGAAGATGAAAATAAAAATAAAACAGGATTCTGCCCTCAATACTTTCCGAATGATAGAAAAGTAAAACCTGGTTATAATACTCCAATATGTAGTGCTGATAAGTATGATAAAATTACATGCAATTTTGCAGATATAGCTTACAAAAATGTATTAGAATTAAGGTATGGTATATCAGACTGTTGTCCTGAAGAAAATGAAAAATGGATTATTAAAAAAGAATTAATTGAATTACAAGCACTAACAGATCCAGACTATACCTGCGATCCATCAACGGATTGTTGCAATACGTCTGATAACTCCAGCTCTTGCAATTCTTAATAAAAATTTGTATATTATAAATAACAGAAAGAATGAAACCTTTAAACTTAGATAATAAGCCTTGTAGTCCCATATCCTCAAACTGTGTAGTTTGGCAAGGACCTGATATTCCATGCATACATTTATGTACAGGAGATACGGTATCAGATGTTGTATCTGCATTGGCAACTGAGTTATGTAATATACTAGATACACTTAAAGTTTCTAACTATGATTTAACTTGTTTTAATTTACAAGCTTGCGGTCCAGAGAACTTTAAGGAGCTTATTGAATTCTTAATAAAAAGAATCTGTGAGCTAGAAGGTATACAAAACAATACTTCTGCAATTACAGAAAGCGGTTGTCCTGACTGTGTAGTTAGTGTTGCAAAATGTTTTCAAACAGGTACGCAAACTACTATGCAATTAGTTGATTATGTTCAGCTAATAGGAGAAAGAATATGTAGCATTACAGAAGAAATTAGTTTAATAAATGCTCAGATTACAGATATACTCATTAGGGTATCTAATCTTGAAAATTCACCAACACCTTCATTTACACTTCCTACTTTTACGCTAGGTTGTACCATAGGTTCTTTATCAAAAGGTACTACACAATCTATTGATACTGTCCTTATTGAATTTATTAATAATGTATGGTGTGGTTATTATGCTGAAACAGGAACAACTGCAGAATTAAATGCTGCAGTTAATCAAAAGTGTATAAATGATACAACAATACAATTAACAAAACCAACTGCATTTTCAACAAACGTTAATTGGATAGATGATGCAAGCTATTCTACTGTTGCAGATGCTATCAATAATTTATGGGTTGTATTATGTGAGGTTTGGGAGTATACAAAAAATAATCCTGTAATTACTGTTGTAGATACACCCACAGTAGATTTAACTTTAAGTTCAACAAATGTTCTTAGTGCTGCAGTTACAGATACTGGCTGGATTTCTTTAAACGGATTTAGTCACATGACTGGAGTTACTAAACCTGCTTGTAGAAGAATAGGTAATGTAATTCACTTTAGAGGTCAAGCTTTTATTCCTCTTGCTGATGGATCTGGAAATTTAATTCCTCTTACATCTGCAAGTGCATATGAGCCTTTAACAGGAGTTGCACCTTATGTCGGAAGTGGAGGTGTTACATTAACTCCAGCAAATCAGATAACATTTAATGGAAATACTTCTGTAATTCCAGCTGGAATTTTAAATACAGGAGAATCAATAGATGAAGGTTATTATTTAGATTCTGCTACAATATTAGAAAGACCTTTTACTGTTTCTAGCCGCTCTAGCAGATTGCTAGGACTATCAAGAATTGGTTTAAAAAGTGATGGTAAACTAGTTGTAGAAACAGCTAGTAATTTTGAGTCAACAGCTACTGGATCTACAATTTTAGAAGGTTCTGGAACTGGAAGACTTATTACATCTAATGTAACAGCGGGTGAGTTAATACCTGACTTTACTGCAGCTAAATCTAAGATAACTTCTTTTCCTGCTCATACTGCTTGGAATGCTAGTGATGCATTTAGTGTGGGAGATGTGGTAAGCTATAGTGGTGCATTATATCAAGCATATGCCAATGTTGCTGCATCAGGAGGTGGATCCAATCCAACACCTAGCGCAACACCAACTGTATGGAGTCCTTATACAGATGATTTAAAGGCGGATGTAACGACAATTACTTATCCATTTACATGTGATGCGGGTGACAGAAGTAATTTAGGTGGGTTCTACTTCTTTATGGATGGTTTAACCGCATTTATATAAAATTAAAAATTAAAAATAAAATAAAATAAAATGGCTTGTTCAACTTGTAAAACTTCAAACTGTGGGTGTTCTGGTACTTATGTAGTATCTGCAACATGCCCACCTACTTGCTCGGAAGTATTCAATGCTCAATGTATTGTTTACACAGGAGTAGATATTCTATGCGGTACAGATACTGTAATTTCTAGAAATGATTATTTAGATACTGTAATTACTAAATTAGCAAATTACATTTGCGATAACAAAGTAGTAACAACAGAAAGAAAAACTGGTGTAGGTTATTCTGCTGGTGCTTCTGCTGCTACTATTACACATGGTGTAGGAGAAACTTATGTTGCAGTAAAAGCATTTAACAGCTTGGTAGATGTAACACCTACTACAACAATAACGCTTGTAAATAAAGCACAGTTTACAATAGCCAATTCCTCACATAATATTACAGATTTAGTAATCCTAGGATAATAAACATTGTCGCAGTTTGTTGGTTTCTGTGGCTAACAACGGGAAAGCCCTCACACTAGTGGGGGTTTTCTTTTTTCAGTATATTTGTTTAACTTGTTAATCTCATTAATTTTTAGTATATTATTTAAGTAGTATGGAAGCATTTAATACACCCAACTTACAAGCTCCAAGATTTAGGGCAGAAACATATCAGGTTCTAAATAAAGAGTTCTTTGACAGATTTAGAGAAAAGTATCCTAAGTATAAAAACTTAAAGGATAAAGAATTAAGATCAATTATAAAATCTTTTAACAGAAGAGTTTATGAGACTGTAATTGACAAACGAAATGGAGTGGAGCTTCCAGAATCACTGGGACGTTTATTCATTGGAACTTGTCAAGCAAGTAAAAAGAAAAACATTGATTTTGCTAAATCTATAAAGTACGGTGTTAAGGTGTCAAATAAAAATTGGGACAGTGATGGCAAGCTGGCTAAAATATTTTTTACTAATGGAACTTTAAAACATAAAATTAAAAATAGAGAGTTTTGGGGTTTTACAGCATGTAGAGAATTTAAAAGAGCTGTTGCTAAAACATATCCTGAAAATTGGAATAACTATATAGTAGTTGATCCACAACAAAAATTAAAGTTAGCCCACTCTAAAAAAGTAGCTAATGAAATAAGACTAAAAAAGCAGGAACATGCTTTAAAAGACTATAATGAATTTGACCTATGAGCACAACTGTTGGCGAATCAATATCAAGAGTAAGAAATACACTTAAAGCTGTTAAGGAAGATCCATTTCTAACAGATAGAACAATCTATTATTCTATAATTAAGTATGGCCAATCTTTGATGAAAAGAGAAGATAACCAGCTTAGGCTAATGAAAATTAGTAACATATTTAAAGTAATGCCTTATGTAGAACTTATTGAAGTAGATAAGGTAGACGCAGCATGTGTAGGTGTATATTCGGGATGTTATTTTAAAAGAACTAAAGAAAGAATTCCAGATCTTTTAACAGGTATTCAAGGGCCCATATTTAGAACAGTATCTTCAGTTGATGGTTCTATAGAATTATTTAGAACTGATCCTGGTACTTTTGTTTCTATGACTAAAAGTACAACCTTTAAGTATAACAAAAGACATTACTTTTGGTACCTAGATGGGTATTTATACTTTCCAAACCTTATGTGGGATGCTGTAAAGATTGAAGCTATTTTTGAAAATGACACGGAAAGCTGTGATTCAGATAAATGTCTTATAAAACAAGAACAGTCATTAAATATACCAGACTATCTATTTTCAGAAATAGAGCAGTATGTAGTAAAAGAATTAACAATGTCTATTCAAGTTCCAACAGATGGTCCTGATGACGGGCAAAATACACTTAGATAATGAAAAAGTATAATAATATTTTAAAAAGAAAGAATGATTTAGATCAACTTAAAAACTCTAATTATCTAAAAAGTTATAATGAATATTATAAAAAAGCTACTGGTGGACCATATATTGAAAATCCAACTGTTCCTAGAAAATTAGATCCTTCTATAATAAAATCATCTAGAGAGTTTACTTCTAGTAATATAGATGGTAAATATAGAAATAGTGTAAATAGCTTTGTAAAAGATACTAATCCTATAACAGGATATTATAGAACTATATCAACTGATGAATCATCTAATCCTAGATTTTTTAAAAAAGGTAATAAGATAAAATTTAATCAAGAAGCTAATTATTATGATAATGAAGGAAATTTATTAACTAGTGATACAGCTAAAACTAATTGGCGAGGAAAAATTAAAAGAAAATTTAAAGATTATAGAGACTAATGGATTTTAATTACACACTTAAATATAGAACTTTTGATCAACTTTTAGAAGATGTAACTGTAGATCTAAATACATTGGCCCTTGAAAATATGATTGAGCCACAGCAGCTAATTAAGCTTGCTAAGAAACTTAATTATGATTTAGGTCTTAGGATTAATCAGCAAAAAGAAATCATCTTAGACGTAACTCATGGTAAAGTAAAACTACCTGATGATTTTTATACATTTAACTTTGCTTACATATGCGGAGATAGAACTTCTACAAGAACTCAAGGATATGATGGTTTTGCTGGAGGTACTACAATGCATGAAGTAAAAATTACTGATGGGAAAATACCTGAAACATATTCAGACTTTCCAGCACAAGTTCCTGATCCTTGTGATACCACAGAAGCTACACCTTGCTGTGATGATAAAGGTAATGAAGGAACATGTCTTGTACATAATCCTTCTCAACCTTATGGTGATGCCTTAGTTAAACCAAGAGTTTTTATGAATTGTAAAGGAGAATCCTATGAGTTAATACAAGTTATTAATTCAGGTGAAGCATTTACATATAAAGAACTTCTGCCTTTAAGGATGAAACCTAGTCAAAATATAGAATGTCATTGTCCTAATTTATATTATAATACTTCTAATGAAGGATGGATAAAGCACGGTTTTCTTTTTACAACTTTTAAAACTGGAAAAGTATATTTAAACTATCAAGGTCAGATGGAAGATGATGATGGTAACCTTTTAGTTCCAGATCACGATCTTTTAAATGAATACTATGAGTACGCTCTTAAAGCTAGAATACTTGAGAATTTATATATAAATGGGGAGAACGTTGCACAAAGAATGCAACTAATAGAACAAAGACTAAAAGCTGCTAGAAATAATGCATTAAGTGTAGTGAATACACCTAACTTTGCAGAGTTAAAACAAATCTGGTCAGCTAACAGAAAAGCAATGTATGGGAAGTATTATAACATGTTTAAATCGCACTCTCCTAATAGTGGATTTTATAGAGAATTTGATAAGCTTAGAGTAGTTTAAAGTTATGGCAAAGAAGAGAGGGTTAAGTAAAACTGATGTAAATAAATCTAGGACTTTTTTAAAGGGTTTAACTAGAGATACAGATCCGTCTTTTATTCAAGATGGCATGTGGACATATGCCCGTAATGCTGTAAATAATACTAAGGAAGGTGATTTAGGAACCTTGTCAAATGAAGAATCTAATTTTTTATGTGCAGCAATTGGTGAAGATATTACAATTCCTCACAATTCTATAATAGTTGGATGCATTCCTTTATTTGCAGGTAAATGGATAATATACTCAGCTATTTATGATGGTCAAAATGATAATGTTATTACCTCTGAAATAGGTTTATTTGAAGAAGAAGGTTGTTTATACAGACCTATTGTTAGAGATAAGTGCTTAAACTTTAATAAGTTCAATTTAATTTCAGGAGCCTCTAGAGAAAAGGAAGATTGTTCTTGGCAGATATATTGGGCTGATGGTCTTAATCCAGATAGATACATTAATATAGGAGATCCTAGACTTTGGCCTAACTTTAAATTTTATGATTGGTTGGGTGGACTAGATGGCAGTACCACAATAAATTATTACTCTAACGGCACTGATCAAATACTTTGGCCAGGTGTATCCTGGATAGAAGAGTGTGATGAAGTAGATAGTTGTGTGGTATGCACATTAACTAATAAGTTAGATTGTGATGCAATAAGATTGGCAAGTCTAGTTAACACACCATGTATAGAGGTAACTCCTAGTTCTCAGCAGGGTACAATTGAAAATGGTTCTTATGCATTTGCTATGGCTTATGTTATAGATAGACAGATTGTTACAAACTTTTTTTCATTATCATATATACAACCTATATTTAATGATATAAATGAAAGAGGTGCTTTTGATTTGACTATTAAAGCTGATACAGAACACTTTGATGAATTTGTATTGGTAGTTGCTAGATTTATAAATCAAGGGTCTAGTTTAAAACAAATAGGATATTTTTCTACAAAAAATACAAACATTACACTTGATCAAATTTCTGAGACACTTCCTAATGTTTCTGAATCAAGTGTATTGCAGCAAAATCCTGTATTTGAAACATCTAAGCAAATAGCAGAAGGAAGTAGATACTTGCTTAGAATTGGTCCAATTTCTAAGTTTGATTTTAACTATCAACCTTTGGCTAATCAAATAAAAACAAAATGGGTATCTGTTGAATATCCAGAAGATTATTATATAAAAGGTGGTAATAATGCAGGGTATATGCGAGATGAAGTATATGCATTTTTTATTAGATGGGTTTATGATACGGGTGACAAATCAGCATCGTATCATATTCCTGGTAGAGTAAGCAGAGATTATAATGGAATTAATGAAATAGATGATTACTCAGATCAAAATACTTTACCTGGTGAAGAATATTTATTTGAAACCTTAAACACAGCAGTTTATACTGGAGATGGTGGAAATTCAGAACCTATAGATAGTTTTGGTGGTAGAATTATTGCAGAGGGTGATATGGGCTATTGGCAATCAACTGAACTATATCCAGATAATCAACCTGAAATATGGAACTCTTCATATTATTGTTGGACAAAAGTTAACGGTACGGATTTTGATTTGTGTGGTAAACCTATAAGACATCACAAATTTCCTGATAATTCTGTAAATGAAAATGCTTATCATTTTGATGAAAGAAATGGGCAGTATTTTATTAGACTCATGGGAGTTTCATTTGAAGATATAATTTTACCAAAGGATAATGACGGCAATGATATTCCTGGAATAGTTGGCTACGAAATATTAAGAAGCTCAAGACATGGTAATAGATCTATAGTAGCTAAAGGCATGGTGAATAACTTTAGAGATTATGAATTGCAAGGACGTACTGTATCTGATTCTACTGTAGGTTTATATGCAAACTATCCTTTTAACTGTATTAGACCTAGAAAGAATAGCGATAATCCAAATAATGAAAATTATGGTTTTAATGATCCTTATATATTAAGTAGATATCCAGAAAACCAAACACTAATTCCTTTTGATAAAGAGTTTGTTAATCAAACTTTACCACAAGATTTAATAAGCTTTCACTCTCCTGACACAAGTTTCAAAAGACCTTTCTTATCCATGTCTGAATTAAAAGTATACGGGCACTTAGAGGGTACTGCGGAACAAAGATTTATTGAACCTAATGGGCATCCTAAGTTTAAGTTACTAGATGATGGTTTAATTATAGTTGGAGCAATAGGCGGTGCTATTAATGCTCTCTTGCAATCAGTAGGTGAGATAAACATTAATTATCCCGAAACTCAATACACTGTACCTAGGTATCCTATAGTATTTGATCCAGGTGGTACAACGGGATTTGACTTTGCAGGGCAGACTCATGCAGCTGCTCAACAATTGGGTTATGTAACGGGTGTTCCACCTCTTATACCTGGACTTATACCAGGTTATAATGCAGCTCTTGCTGCTTATAGAAATGGAGGAGCTTTTGTAGATTTAGCAGGTGGTGATTCTCTTGCTACCATAAGTAATGGTAAAAACCTTGCAGTAGCTAATTTATCAAAAGTTTATACTACTCCTGGTTATTCTAAATCTTATTCTGGTGCACAACTTCTCCCAACAGGCGTAGGAATTGGGCAAGTTATTTTTTACTTTCTAGAAGGTGCTCAAACTACTATAAAATTAATGGCTGAAATAGCTAGAGCACAGCAATATGCTTTAGAACAAATCAGTCATGGTGATTATAAAAAGTGGGTAGTTCCACCAACAAGTTGGCCAAGTAGATTTCAAATGGCTGATGGTATTTATGTGTTTGATGATGTACAAGATTTTCCTGAATTTCAAAATAATGCGGGAGATTCAGTAAGGTATAGAATTAATAATAGAAAAAGACCTAGGTTAACTGTATTAAGAACAGAGTCAGGAAATGGATTAAATATAGGACCTAGATTTATTTATGACAGCGGTAATACTTTAGATCCTAATACTACAAGTGTTGATAAATCCTTAATGACTTTAGGGGTTGCGCAAAAAAATAGTGTGCATGGAGATGCGGGTGTTAGCTTTAGTACTAATGGTAAAGTAATTCCTTTTACAAATAAAATTGCTAGCAACTATGCTGGGTTAAAATTTAGTATAAGAAATCAATACGGACAATTAGAAAATATACAACAGATTGTTGCAACTCCCTGTGAACAAGATATTGATTTTGATAATTTATCAATTACTAATTTTGGCAACACGGTAGCTGACTGTACCAACCCTTTAATACATAATAAGATAGGTAAGACCCCTGTATTTTTTGGAGGAGATACTTATGTAAATAGATTTACAGAAAAGAATATAATGCCCTTCTTTTATAACTGGTTGTTTGATGTTTCTGAAAACACACCTTATAATTATTTTATGAGTCCTTTAGTTCCTTATCCAAGATATTGGGCTAATAGTGAACCTTGGGATTTTTCAGATCTTTACAATGTATCTAATATACTTGATGCAATAACAGATAATAATTTTGGATCAGGATTAACACCAAGTAGTTATTATAACTTAGACGGAAATGGTATTAACTTTTTGGGTGTTAAGAATGACTATTTTTATTTATCTAACAATGGTATTAGAGATTTCTTTGTAGAGTCGGAAGTACTTGTAGATTTTAGATCAAGAGGAACGTTTGATTATGAAGAGTTCTATAGTAAATATAAATTTACAGATTTAGAATTTTTGTTTGATATGGATCCTGCAATGATTGAAAAAGGTAATAAGTATATTTATGATTATTCTTTAAGCTCTTCTAGATTTGTATTCAATCAATACTTTACTCAAGGTGTATTACAAAATAAAACTTATGATCCTACTGTGGCAGATTTATGTTTTACATCTTATCCTAATAGGATTAATTACTCTCTACCACAAGTAAAAGAAGATACTACAGATGGATGGTTAACATATTTACCATTGAACAATGTAACTTTTAGAAGCGATATAAATTCTGTAAAGAACTATGGTAAGACTGGTCTTTTTATAACATTTGAAGATTCTAGCCCTTTAGTTTATGCAGGAGTAGATGAGAGGGAAACTTATGTTGGTGTAGCTACTACTGTAGGTGATGGTGGTTTATTTGCTGCAACTCCTACAAGTGTCACAGCTTCTGATAAAAAATACGAGTATGGCTCATCTCAAGATAGATTAGGTATTATATCTAGTCCTGCTGGATTATATTTTATTAGTCAGCAGCAAGGTAAGATATTTTCTTATGGTCAAGGGTTGCAAGAAATATCTCAGATAAATATGAAATGGTGGTTTAATGAGTTCTTACCTTATAAACTTATTGAAGACTTTCCTGAGTTCCCACATATAGATAATCCAGTAGCGGGTATAGGGTGCTCTGCTGGTTATGATAATACAGATGGAATAATATACTTTTCTAAAAAAGACTACATGCTTAAACCTGAATATAAAGGTATGGTTGAGTATTTAGAAAAAGATAAGTTTATATATTACATGTCTGATAATAGAGATAATAAGTTTATAATAACACTGGGAGATTCAAGATTCTTTGAAGATGCTTCTTGGACTATAAGCTATGACGCAAAATCTAAACAATGGATATCTTTTCATGACTGGCATCCTAATTTATATTTATCAGGTAGAAACAAACATTATACTACAAAGATAGGATCAATATGGGAGCATAATGCTGGCTGTAATGATTATTGTAATTTTTATAATGTTCAATATCCTTTTGAAGTTGGTATTCCGTTTAATACAGGAAAGCAAGTTTCTACAGTTAGAAGCTTAGAATATTATTTAGAGTGTTATAAAAGAGACAGTAAGTTTTGTGTAGATCAATTTCATGTTTTAGATTATAATTTTGACCAAGCTGTAATATTTAATTCAGAACAAGTTTCTGGATATTTAAATTTAAACATATATCCTAAAAACAATGTAGCCCTTGCTCAAAATTATCCTAATGTAAATTTAGGTTCTATAGATATTTTAGTATCTAAAGAAGAACAAAAGTATAGATTTAATCAATTTTGGGATATTACTAAAGACAGAGGGGAGTTTCCTGATGGATCGGGTTACCCTCCTACAGGCCAGTTAATACCTAATACAACTAGGTTGTTGGGCAATTACGAAGAAAATCAAATATGGAATACACAGGCAAATGGTTATGTGCAAACTTTAAATCCAGTAAATCTTAATTATAATAAAGATCAATTACAAAGAAAAAAGTTTAGACATTATAATAACTTTGTAAAGTTAATTAAGAGCAATCCTCAAGATGTTAACATGATTATTAAGTTTGTAGAAATGAAAGGATTATATTCACCTAGATAATGGAAAAGTTTATTAAAGATAAAAGAGGCCAGTGGGCGCATCCAGGTAAAAATACTCTTATACCTAATGTTAATGGGCGTATTACAATGAAGGGTGTCGGATATCCTTTACTTGGTATTGATGATGAAGGTAATTCAGCTGTAATGCAACCTGGTGGTGAGTACCAATTTCCAGGCAATAATGTTTATGAGATTCCATTAACTGAAGATGAAGCAATGGCTTATGCTGCTAATGGTTATATTCTAGAAGAGCTGCATGAAGGGGGAGAACCTGGGCATGATCACAACGACCCTCCTAGCTATGAAGATGCTATGCAAGCTTACAAAGATTCAATGGCAGCTAAAGAAGCTTATGAGGAAGGGTATAAAAAGAAAGAAAAAGATTATTTAAAACTTAAAGCTAATTATGACAGGTACAATAAAGCATATTTGAATAATAAAAAAATGTGGGAACTTATTGATAGTATAGATCCCAAATCTAATCCTTATGTAGATATAGATAGTTTCCCATCTTTTAATCAAGGTCCCAATGCTTATAAACTATATCAAAATCTTCCAAGTGATATAAAAGAACAACTTGGTTTTCCAGAATTTGATAAAAGAGATATTGGTCAACGGTTTAATCCAAAAGGAGGTCACAGTGTTACCTATAGCGGTACTGAGGAAAATCCAGGATCTGAAAATTTAATTGATCTTTACCACTTACATGAGGAGGATTTGGTTTTTAAATATCCAAAAGATGATCCTGAGTATAAACCTAACCTTGTTCATTCAGCATATCCAACTGTGACTAATTGGAATTATAGGTTTTACCCAGAGGATCAAGACTCACATATAGAACTGAAAGAAAACTTTCCTATAGCATCTGTATATGATGTTCATCCTGATTCATTTAAAAACATTACAGATAAAGATGTTAAGGTTATTAATTTCTTTGGTCATAGGAATAGTGAATTAGATTATTATAATCGAGAAATTTTAAAGTTATTAAAGGACTCTGGTATAGACCTAACAGGAATGATTTTAGATAAAAGAGCTCAGTCTAAAAAACAAATACTTGATCGGCTTATTAAACTTCAAGAACCAGATAAAATAGGTTCTTTAGAATATAATCCACCAGAAGTTTTAGAGAGACCTACCTTTGCAGATTATGTAGATCCTATGCCTGTTATTAAACCTGAACTTACTGTAGATGCATCTTTGCCAGAAGAACTTGTAGAAGGGGAAGATTTTAATAATGACTACAAAACTAAACGTGTAGTAGATAAAATAAAAATGCCTAGAATAAATAAAAGAGGCAAAATAAGAAGAGGTCCTTTTGGTACAAAGACTACACGGTCAGTGAGATATGAGCCTATAGAAGAAGAACAAATATATCCAGAAGGTTTTGTTCCAAGGTTTTATAATGAAGGTGGTTATGTAGAAGTTGAACTAAATGATGAAGAAGCTGACAAGTACAGAGCAGGTGGATATGTTTTAGAGGAACTACCTAAAGCTCAAGATGCTGGTCAGGTTAACGGTATAAAAAGTCTGATGGAATTTCAGCAAGATTTTAAAGCTCCTAAAATAACTAAGTCAGATAGAACACTTGTATACGGAGAACCAGGGTTTAAAGAACAACAAACAACTTATATAGCTCAAGGTAAAACGCCTAGCACTATTGAACAAATAAAACAGAGTGATACAGTTGACCAAATAAAGCAAAGGATGCTTAAGTCAGTTACTCCATACGGTTATGATGCTGGGTTTGCATTAAGAGAATTTTTACAAGGTGAGAATGCTCCAATGCCTTATGAGGATATGTCTGGGAATAAAACTATAAGTTGGGATAATTTTGAAAATGCAAGAATGTTTGGGCTAAATCCTGAGCGTGGTCGTTATGTAAAGAAGGCTGCTGATGAAGGTTTTTTATGTTACTTATATCCCGAAAAATGCGGAACTGAAATATTTAGAAAATCTAATTTTAAACCTACATCAAGTAAAAATCCAGACAGTGAATATAAAAGTTTTGCAAATGACGATGATGTTTGGGATGATGTAATAAACTATAATATTATAGATGGTCTTAAGACTAATGGTAATTTTCAGTTAGAATCACTTGCAGGAGGTTCTACACTAGGGCATTACACGCTATCTAAAGGTTATGATGAAAAAAGAAAGCTGCCTTATGTTTCTTACTATGATAAATATGATTTAGATAAAATACCTGGTATGGATTCTGTTATAGGAACTCCATTTGAAATCTATGGTAGAATGTATTATGATCCTAAAACAAAAGAAAGATTGTTTCCAGATCAAAAAAAATTACCTAAGAAAGAAGATGGTGGTGAGTCTAATGATATTGCAATATATTCAACAATATTAAATGGTATAGATGCACCTGTTACCGATGAAAATTTAAAGTTCTTAAAAGCTTGGAGACAAGCAGAAAAAGGTACAGCAGCAAACAATCCTTTTAATACAACTTATGAGTTAGATGTAGATCAAGATAAAACAGATTATAATTCAGTAGGTGTTAAAAATTATTCTACACCTGAACATGGTATTGCAGCAACCATTAAAACATTGCAATTACCCTATTATAAAAACATTGTAAGTGGTTTACAAAATGATGCAGGTGCTTCAAACATCGCTGCTAATACAGATGAGCTTAAGACTTGGGGTACTGGTGCTGGTGTAGCACGAGTTTTAGGTGGAGGTAAAATTAACCCGCCACCCATTAAAGGTGATGATGGTAAAAGTATTTACAATGCTGATCCTACACTAGATGATCAAGTTGCAGTAGTTCCTGAAGTAGCAGAACCTGTTGAAGAAAAAAGATCTTTTAGAGACCTTCTTGATTTAGTTGAAGAAGATGATGTAGCTGTAGAAGAGAAACAAGAAGTTACTCCTACACCAATAGGTATTCAAGCTGTAGAAGATCCATTTCCTATTTATAGTCAAGCTATGGCAGCTATGGGCACTCCCTTGTATACTGATGTACAACAAAGAATGCTAGCTTCTCAACAGTATATGAAAGATGGAGGATTTATTCTTGATTTAGATGAGAATGATGTGGCTAAATATGTTGCTAATGGATATATAGTAGAGGAACTACCTAAAGCTCAAAATGGTATTGGTAATTGGAACTCTGGAACACCATTTCCTGCATCTAACACTGTTCCAAAACTAGATATGGTAGGTGATGCTATTAAACAATCGCCAGAGCCTGTTAAACAAGAACCTGTTAAACAAGAGCCTGTTAATACTACAAGATCCTTTACCGAAGATTTTTTTAATAGAAGTTTGCGTGATAAAATTTCAAATCCTGATAAATTTAATCCAGTTATTAAACAAGATTTTGATTTTTCAGTAGTTGACCCTGTTGATTCTGAAAGTACAGATACTGCACCAGAATACACAAGGGCAATTGGTAGTATGCCTGAAAGACTGTTAACTTCTGAAGAAAATTTAGAACTTGCAAAAAATGCATTCTTAGAAAATTCAACATATAAAAAGATAGATAATGTAACAAACTACATGGATAATCTTAGTAAGTATGAAAGTGAACAAAAGAATAAAGCAAAAAATGATCTTATAGATAGTTATAAGAATGCTAGTAAAGAAGAAATAAAAGTTCTTCAAAGACAATTGCAGGAAAAAGGATTTAATATAGGAGCTTCTGGAGCAGACGGTATCTTTGGTAAAAATACTAAAAAAGCATTAGAGCAGAAGCTAGCTAATGAAAGTTTAGATCTTTCTGCAGTAGATAAGTACTATAACAAATACAAATCAGACAAAAGTCCTCAGACTACACAACAAGTTGTTGATATACAAAATAAATTAGTTGAAGAAGGTTTTCTAAAATCATCACAAGTAGATGGTAAGTTTGGTCCCATTACTAAAGCTGCATTTGAAAAATCAAATAGGTCAAAAGATCCTAATGCTATATTCTTTACTAATATTCCAACAAAGTTAAAAGAAGAACAATGTGCTAAAGGCATGTGTCAAATCTTAGAGCAAAATGATATATTAACAGAAGCCTTGGGTGTAAAATATCGCAATGCGTGGGATATAAAAGAAAATATGGACAGAAAGAAAAACAGTACTGAAGTCTATAATATATATGATAACCCAGCATTTGATAATGTAAAGAGTGGAAGTCAGTTGGTTAAAACTACTCGTCAAGTAAAAGCTAAAAGTAGTACTACAGCTGACATGTATAAGACAGGAGATATTGTAGGTATCTTTTGGCCAAACTCAAGTCATCACGGAGATGTCTTAAATTCTAAAACTCATAATACACATGTAGGTTTTGTATCAGGAGTAAAAAATGGAGTGCCTCAAATTACACATAATGTTCATGGAGATGTAAGAACAGAACCTTATTCTAATTTATTTACAGGTTGGATACAAAGACCTAATAAAAATGTAAATCTTCAGAATGTTAAGTATGATTTTAAAGATCAAGAGTTTGAAGATATTGATAATGTAGTAAATAATGCTGAAATAAAAAAAGAAAGAAGCTTTACTACTTCTGAGAAAAGTAATATTAAAAATACTATAAAAAGAGTTCATTCTGATGCAATAAATTTGACAGAAGCATTGGGTTCCTCTGTTGATCCAGATTGGTTAGAATCTGCTACTGTGGGTATATTAGGTGTTGAAACAGGAATTGGTTTAAGTGTACCAAGAAGTAGAGATGATAAAGGTGTTATTACACAAGCGGGTTATAAATTAAAAGATGTTAAAGATGAAGATATTTCATTAGGTTTAAGTAAAACTAAGTTTAGCCAACTAGATGATTTTTCAAAATCTTACTTTGATATAAAAAGTTGGAAAGATTTAGGTGATGACAAAAAAGCTGCAGCTCTTACTACGTATAATTTAATTAAACATTATGATACCTTTAAAGACTATGCTCAACAGTTTCCAGAGTTAAATCTTACTGAAGATGATATACGTAGTATGAGTATATTAGCTCACAATAGGGGAACTAAAAAACTTCTTACGCTTGGTCGTAGAGGAGCAAAAGGCACTAGAAATTACTACAAAGGATCTGAGGAAGATATGTTTTTTCAAGAAGTTCAAAAACTAAGAGACATGAGTAGAGTAGGTGCTTATCAATCAGATATATCTAGTACTGATTGGAAATATCTACCAGGTGCTGAGTACTTACCAGCGGATCTAACAGGAAAAATTTCTGAAACATATGTATCTAAAGTAAAACGATATATTGCTGATTTATATGGTGATGAAAGATTAGGTGAACAAAATGAACAAGAAGCAGCTCAACAAAGTATTTATGATACCCCATATTATAGAGGCCAGTTATCCAATAAAAAAGAAGGTGGAGAGTTTTTTGAGTTACAACTAAATGAAGATGAAGTTGCTATGTATCTAAATGGGGGATACATTGTAGAAGAAATAAAGTAAATTTTTAATGTTTAAACAATAAACTAAAAATTAGTATATTATACATAAGTATTTAAGACATGTCAAAAAAAACATACAGAATCTATAAGGCAGGTGGTGCCAATGAAGGTAGAATTATGAATCCTACTGCACAATTTTTAGCTAGAGCTGAAGAAGGAATGCAACAACCATCTCAAGATGAAATGCAGATGATGCAGCAACAACAGCAACAGCAGTTAATGCAACTTATACAAGATTATTCTCAAATAATGCAAACTTCTCCAGAAGAAGTTATGCAAGAGCTACAACAGTCTTCTCCTGAAAATCAGCAAATTCTGATTGAAGAAATGACTCAAGTTGTTCAACAAGAACAGCCTGCTGAACAGCAACAACCTATGGAAAGAGGTGGTTATGTAAAAATGAGAATAAAAGAGCTAAAAGAAGCTCAAGAAGGTTTAGAACAAGAAGGTTCTTCTGTTCCAACAATAAATGATACTCCTGATGGTAGAGAAGAGTTTGTATCTGACTTTACTAATGCTATAAAAACTAGTGCTTCAGACGCAGCTATGAGAAAGCAAGCTGAAGAAGAATTTGATTCTGGAAATATACCTATGGCCAGATATGGTATTGGTAAAAGTAAAAGAAATACTAGACAAAGAAACAGAAGAGCTGTTAGAAACGCAGATAGACAATCTGATATGTACAGCAGACCTGATAGAAGACTTTTAAGAAGAGGTTTACGAGAAGGAGATTTTACAAGAGAAGAAATGCTTAGAGGAGATAATGTCTTAGGTAAAGCAGGTTATCCTTCTGTAGCTCCTCCAGGATCAACTCCAGTACAGTCTGAAGAAGAACTACTCTATACTCCTGAGCAAGTATTTGAGATGCTACCTATGAACAGAGCAACTCCTGAAGAAGAAGTTGTTCAAACAACTGAAGTTGTAGAAGAAGCTCCAGGTAAAAATGTTACGCAACCCCATGGAGATCCTTATGAATATAAGAATGAGGATGGCGTTTTATATACTAGAAAGAAAGGTAGTAAGAATTGGATAAAGGTTGATCCTGAATCTAAAGCTGGAAAAGCTATTAGAAAAAAGGTATACAAGGAAGAGTTAGAAGATGAATCTAAGATGACTCAGAAAGAGCAGTTAGAACAATCTACTTCTGAAATAGATAAAATTAGGCAAAAACATGGTGTTAAAGATGGTAAGGTATCAGAGGAAGCCACACCGAAGTTACCAGATGGTACTCTAAATCCTATAAATTTACCGCCTGTAACGAAAAAGGATCCCTTTACAGAAGCATACAATATGGCTGCTGCTGCTCAAGCATACAATACATTTGGAACACCTACTTTTTTAGAACAAGTAAACCCATCTTTAGCGGCAAGATTAGGTCCTGGAACAAGCAACATGCTAGGTCCTGGAACAAGCAATATGTTAGGCCCTGGGACAAGTAATATGCTAGGCCCTGGCAGCAGTACACCTGCGACAACTAGCAATACACCTGCTTTAAGAGGTAATCAAGCAGCTCAAAGTGAACTTCAAAAAGGTGCAGGTTTTTTAGGTCAAGTTTTAGGTGCTATAAGTAAAACAGGTAAAATGTTACCTTATTCAGCTTTTGCAAATTTAAAAGAAGGTGATGCATATCAAGAAAAAGGTGATGATGCTACTGAAATGATGAAGATCATAAATCCAAGTGTAGGTAGATCTTATAGTAAAGGAAGTACAAGAAGTCTTGCTGAAGGTGGTGAAACAGACTTACCTGAAGCTAGATTTGGTAGACAACAACGTAGACTTAATAGATTTCTCAGAAGACAAAACAGAAGAACTCCAATGGGATTCGGTATGAATCAATTTGGTATACCTTCATCAGGATTAAATATGATAACACCTTATGGTGTTGCTGGTTCTGAAGGTATGCAAGAAAAGGTGCAAGGTTCTCAAGGAATGTTCCCAGGTGATTTTCATATGAGTACAAAGTACGGTATCTTTGGCAGACCTAGAAGAGTAGACATTGATTACACAGGTAACATGCCCTTTAACTTTATGAGTCCTTTAATGACAGGATTCTTTGGACAAGGTTTCCCAACTAATACTGCATATGGTGGAAGATATCAATCAGGAATTAGATATGAGGATCCTATAACTACTGTAGCTAAAGTTATTAATGAAGATCAAACAACTACTGATGCTGAAAAGCAAACAGAAAAAAGAAATCAGAATGATGGTAAATCTAAAGGTAGTTCTAAAAAGAGTGAACCAACAGAAACAGCATCGTCTGGACCAAATAGATTTACAAGCAGATATGGTATTAGAGGAGACTCTCCTCTAGAAGCAGTAGGTTTACCGTCTGTTAAGGATGTTATTAATAAGAATGCAGGTGGATTAGAATCTTCATATAGAAACGCAGATGGATCATACATTGTAGATGAGTCTAGACCTATTAACCCTAGTAAATTAGCATATGATAGATATGCTAATTCTTCTATAGACTATCTTACTGGAATTATGGGTTTACGAGGAGTTGGGCCAGCAGTAGGTTTAGGTGTTAAAGATGCCTTAACTATGAAACTATTAGGTCAAGGAAGTTCTGCACCCAAAGCTTTAGGTGCTGGTCAAAGAATGTTGAACTCAGGCCAAAATTTATTAGAAGCTCCTGGTGGAACTCAATTTACATTATTTCAACCAGGTGGATTTGTGGATCCTAATGATGCTGGTTATGGTAATCCTGATTTGTATAAATTTATATCTGGTGGAATGGATCAAGCTGATATAGATTATATGAATTCTAAAGATGTTACTGACGGTTACATGGCTCAAGATGGACTAGAAGTTTATCAAGATAAAGGAGAAGTTAATGAAACAGCTATAGATAAAGAATTTAAAGCTGCCTCAGCTGCTAGAGATGGTGGAGGAAGTTTAAGAGAATTTCATAAAAAACACCCAAATTATGCTGGTGACCAAGGAATGATCGGTGCATATGCTTCTCCTGTTAATCAACGTTTTAATAACTATGATTCTTATGGTAACTTTACGGGTGGAAAACCTATGTATCCGTCAGATCCTAGATACGGTGAAAGACCTATTGATCCTCATAGACCTGATATGGGAACTTATGGTAGACCAAATCCTAATTATTTTCCACAACAAGGATTCCCAATGCCTGGTGTAGGTTATCCAGGAGGCTATGGAGGATACGGTGGTTATGGTAGACAACAGTATCCTATGCAATCAGCCAACCCAATGGGTATGTTAGCAGGATCTGCATTTGGTAATACATATGGATTTAGAGGTGCGGGTCAACCTAAAATATTTAATAGAGCAGGTTCTTACTGGACCCAAACAGGATTTCCTGGACAGCCTGTAGATATGAGTAGATTAACTAGCGCTAAGTTTAAAGGTAGACAAGGTTTATTTGGACCAAGAGGTAAAGCTGAATTTACATTTGGTACTTCTGGCGATGGTAAACAATCTACAGATCCTTTAATTACATTAGATAAGAATAAAGGTTCAATGATTGAAGGTCCTGCTTCACAGGACGAAGGATCTGGCTACATGACTAATAGACAATTTGCTCGTGATCAGTTTGATAAAAATCCTAATATGCTAAGAAAAGATAAAAGAGAGCTAAGAAGAAAGTTAAATAGAGGTATGACTCAATTAGAGTATTTAGATAGAGAATCTGATGTAAAATCTATGATGAATGAACCAGATGCTGGTAACACTATGCCATCTGGAACTGGATCTAAATTATTGGCTACTGAAAAAGTATCTGAACCAATGGAAGTGATGGATGGTTCAGGCCAAATGCGTAAACAAGGACCAGGTATACAATCTATGCCTTCAAAACCAGCTGGTCAAATGCAAACAGATGGTTCTGAACCTACTGGACCTGCTGCAGGTGCACCTTTACCACAAGATTCTCCACAAGTTCAGCCAACATATAGTTTTGGTCAAACGCCTAGATATAGTGCACCATCTACACCTACGCCTACACCTGCAGCACCTGGCTCAACCGCTCCTTCAGAACCATCAGGTAAAACTAGTTCTGACGGTATAAGTTTTGATCAAGCATTTGGTGCAGCAAGACAACAAGGATTAGATAAATTTAATTGGAACGGTAAGTCCTATGGTACTAATTTAGCTAAACCAGAAAAATCAAACGTAGTGCAACCTATTAAAGGTAAAAGTGATAATCCATACTATGGTATAAATAGAGAATGGATGGAGATGGTTAATAAAATGTATGGTGGTGAATATGAAGATGGTGGATATTATGAAGAAGGTGGTGAATACGATCTTACTGAAGCTGAGATAGGTTTAATAATGGCTGCAGGTGGAATGGTTGAATATGTTTAAAATACCAATATGAAAGTTAGAATCAAAAGTTTAGGAAAACTTAGTAAAAAAGCTTACGGTGGTCAACAACCAGATGGGGCCTTAGATGTTACACCAGCTGCTTGGGGTGGTGGAGACTATAAAAGTATGTCTACACCTAAAGCTAAAATAGGCAAGACACTTACATCTGTACCAAGAGATAAAGCTAACTTAGAGGCTGAGGGTGGAGAAACTGCATTTGGTCCTATATCAGGTGATAACATTCCTGATCACTTTACTATATCAGGACCAAGACATACTAATGGAGGTGTTCCACTAGATCTTCCTGATGATACCTTTATATTTAGTGATACCAAAGCAATGAAGATTAGAGATCCTAAGATTCTTAAAATGTTTGGTAAAACTAAAAAGAAAGGTGGGTACACTCCTGCTGAACTTGCTAAACCTTATGACATAAATAAGTATAAGGAGATTTTAATGGATCCTGATTCAGATGAGAAAAGTAGGAATACTGCAGAAATGATGATAAAGAATTACATCATGAAACTTGGCGCTCTTGCTTTAGCACAAGAAGCTAAGAAAGGATTTCCGCAAGGTATTCCAGAAATGGCTAGACCATACATGGAAGCTAATGGAATTACTGAAGAGCAATTAATACCACCAGAGCCTGAACAAGAACAACAAATGATGCAACAAGGTCCTCCACCACAGCAAATGCCAGATGGAGCTCCTATAGCACAACCACAACCTATGCCTCAGCAAGGTATGCCTCCCCAGGGTATGATGAACTACGGGGGATTTTCTGACTTAGATAGATTTGTATATGCTCAAGAAGGTTTGGTAGTTGAAGGAGATCAAGAAGGTTTGATAACTTCACCTATGGATCCTAGTCCTTGGACTACAGCTTTCCAAAATCAAAATGCTCCTGATAATCCATATTTGGCAAAAGATGAAACTCCTAAGATAGAAGTTGATCCTATGCAACAAGAGGAACCACTTACTAATAAACAAGTAGCTGAAGGTACAGGTACAGGTACAGGGGAAGAAACTAAAGCTAAGTTTAAATTAAAAAATGCTTATGATGTAGATCTTAGAGAATTAGGTAGAAGAACCTTTAATAAATTTATGCCTGCTGCAACTAATATCATTAAAGGGCTCGATGCTTCTAGAATAGCAGGTGATGATGCTAGAGCAAACTTTGATTTTGATGCAGTAGATAGAGATGAAAGAGGTGAAACTAGTGCTCTTAGCGGAAGGCAGTTGGATAATATGCGTTCTTCTGGATATCAACAAGAACAAGTTGTTCAATTTGGTGGTATGCCTATGGCTGCTTATGGTATGACTACTGGAGGTTCCTACTTCCCTAGTATGGGAAAAGGTGGTACAAGAAAGGTTAAAATTAAAAAATTACCTAAGTATAAAGTAGCTGGTACTGTTATGGTAAATGGTGAACCTATGACGCCAGAACAAGCTAGAGCATATTATGAAAAAAATAAACCAGCTATTGACGTAGGTTCTACAGAAGGTTTAGAGCAAGCTGGATTCCAAGATGAATCTGGTAGAGATGTATACTATAGTGGAGAAACTGGTGAAGGTAGAACTATAGATAAAAGAGAAGCATCTACTAATAGAGCTACAGATGCAAATAAATTCTTAGATGACATGTGTCAGTCTATGAAAACTGGTTCTTATGTAGGAGTTACTGCACAAGAGTTAGCTAACAAAGGTGTTATAGGTAAAGAAGCTGTAGCAAGATTATCAGTATGTGAGACAGGTATTGAAAGTGATAATGCAAAATTTGTTGTAGCAGAAGAACCTCCTACACCAGATATGAAGTGTAACTGTAAAGATGCAGAAGGCAATCTTTTGGATCCTCAACCACAACCTGTAGAAGATCCATCTACTGGGGAAATGAAATGTCCATGTCCTGAATATACAGACGTAGAAAGTCAACAAATGCAAGTTCCAGGATTTGGAGATGCTCCACGTTGGTCTGATGTAGCTACTAGAGGTGTTTATACAGCAGCTACTATGGATCCTAATGTTGCTAGAGCTCAAGTTGCAAGACCAGATAGAGTAGAAGTTAGATCTGGTTATGAAGATTATCTTGCTAAACAACAAGCAATTGCTTCTAATGTAAATATGGCTGCGGATAAAATTGGACAGACTGCCCAATCCACTGCTCAAAAACAGGCTCAATTATCTAATCTTGTAGGTAAAGCTACACAAGCACTTGGTAAAAATGTAGCAGATGTAGAGGCTAGAAATGTAAGAACAGGTAATCAAACGCAAGCATTGCAGAGTAGATATGATGCAGCTAATGCAGCAGCTACAGCAGATGCTGCTACTAAACAAGCATTTATTAACGCTAGTGTTAGAGATAAAGAAAATTTAAATTGGAATGCAATTAGAGCTCAAACTCAAGCTAAGGTACAAGAGGCTGAGACTGAAAAGCAACAAAGAGCTTTAACTAATTACTTATATCCACAGTATGCTACGGACTTTGCACAAGGGCTTCCTTACTTTACAACAGGTAAGCCCCAGATTCCAGAAAAGCCTGCTCTAACACCAAGTGAGATGTTAGTATCTCCTGAGTTAGCGGGATTAAGTGATGAAGCTAAAGAAGCTTACATTCTTAAGAGTATGCCAAAGAAAGTTGCACAAGGAGGCTTTATGGAATCTAGTGCTCAAACACAACGGTATACGATAGTGACTTTAGCTACAAATCCCCCTAAATATAAAATTGAGGATTTAAGAACAGGGCAAGCTGTAGGTCCAATTTATAGTGATTTTGCACAGGCTCAAGCTGTTTTACTTAAACTTAATGGTGGCCCTCGGCAAAATATTGATCCAGGTTTTACAAGAACACTTTCTCCTTATAAGAAATATACAACAAAAGATGTAAAAGGATTACGAGGTGAAGTACTTTTTGAAGATGGTGGGTATGTAATGGGTACAAATGTTTATCCATTTTAACTTGTTAAACTTTATAGGTTTAGTAAACTTTAAAAATTTTAATATATTTATAAAATAAGATTATAATACAATGGCACGTTACCCACAGGGAGTTTCAACATTCATTCCACAGATTCAACCATACCAGGTTGACTTTAACTTTGTGAATAATGTTCTTCAAGCAAAACAAAACCAGTATGATCAAAATTGGAAACAGTTAAATAAGTTATATGGTCAAATTTATTATGCAGATTTAACTCATGATGAAAGCCGTGAAAAACAAAAAGCCATAGTTGATCAAATTGATTTTAATTTAAAAAGGGTAGCTAGTTTAGATTTATCATTAGATCAAAATGTTACTCAAGCTCAACAAGTCTTTCAACCTTTTTATCAGGATGGAAACTTAATGAAGGATATTGCTTGGACTAAAAATACCAAAGGTCAATTAAATGCTGCAGAATCTATGAGATCTTCTTCTGAAGAAGATAAAAGAAGTCAGTATTGGAGAACTGGTGTTGATGCAATTAACTATAGAATGCAGGAGTTTAAAGAAACTCCATATGATCAGATACAATCTATAGGAAATGTAAAGTATACTCCTTATGTAGATGTAATGAAAAAAGCTGAGGAAGTGACCAAAGAATATGGTGATAGAGTTACTCCAAGCTTTAAAGGTGGTAAGTGGATTGTAAAAACTACCAATGGTGAACAACTTATAGAGCCTTTATCTAAAGTGTTAAATCTTAGGCTTGGTAGTGATCCTTTTATTAAAGACATGTACCAAACTCAATCTTATGTTCAGAGAAAAAATTATGTAGCATCAGAAGCTGGAAACTTTGGTGGAGATGCAGAGGCTGCCGAAAGAGCTTATTTACAAGATGGTTATGATAGAATGAAAGATCAAACCGTTAGACAAAATCAAGTACTAAAAGATAAATCTGCCAGTTATCAAAAGAATATTGATTTATTAGAAAAGAAAAGAGCAGAAAATCCTACAGATCCACAAGTTAATGCTGCCATCAGAGAGCTTGTATATAACAAAGAGATAGTAGACGGTAACTTAGAAAAGAGTAACGCTCTTGTAGCAAACTATAATAATGGTTCTTCTAATGGAACAACATCTACAGGAGTTGAAGATCCTTTTGCTAACATAGATGTTTTGAGAAGACGTGTAGATGGATTAGTGGCGAATGATCTTTTTAATAGAGATATTGATCAGGCTGCTGTTACGTATGCTTATAGAAATTATAAGCAAGATGTTGAAGCAAATCCGTTTGGTTTGGCTGATTATAAGTCTGCTTTGAGAATGAAGGAGAAAAAGTATGTGCAAGATAGAAAAGATAAACGTGCACTTGATAAACAAAAACTTGATACAGGTGACTTTAGATTACAAGTTAATCCCGATGGAAGTACTAAAGTAGTTCCTAAAGATGAAAGGTTTTACAAGAATGCAGAAACTCTTACTGATCCTGGATTAACTGTAGCAGGTAGTGGTGTGGCCGCTCAACAATCTATAGCTGATGATGAATACAGAGATAAAATTTTACCTTCTTTAGGTACAAACTTAAATGTTATTAATGAGGCTGTTAGAAATGGTAACATGGACTCTGAAGACGTAGATCAATACTTTGATGGACAAAACTTAAATGATCTTGTTAATGCTACATCTAGTATAGAAGCTTTTGATAAAGCTTGGAAAGATGGTAAAATTAAAGGAAATACTAGAGCAGATGCTTTAAACAACTTAACTAAATCTCTTGAATCTTTTTATGATGTAGATTCTAATAGAGAAATTATTAAAGGCTTGTACCCAGGTAAAATAGAAGAGCTTAATCAAGGTATGCAGGAAATAGATGGTTATAATAGTTCGATGCAAGCATATGAAGCATGGAATGACAAAGCAATGGCCTCTATTGCAAAAGATGCAAAAGCTAAAGGTGATGCTGAAGTAGCTGCGTTAGTTACAAATACTGGTAGAATAAGAACAGTAAAAGAGTGGGCTCAACATTTAAAAGATCAGGGTAAAATAACTGAAGATGTTAAGAATAAACTTATAGCCAATCAGGGTGCTAATACATTTGAGGTACAGGTTAAAGAAGCTAACCCACTAGCTAGTTTAGCTGTAGGAACTCTTCAAAGTATAGGACTGCTTGGGGCTGCTGGGACAGGTTTTCTTGGAAATAGAGGAACTACACTTACTAATATTTTAGAAGATGTAGATGGTAATGATCTTAAAAGCTATGAAGAAGCTAACAGAGATTTAAATGAATATGATATTGATTATCTAGAACTTGGTTCATCTCCTCTTGTTGGTGTAAATGTTAATCCTGGTGATGGAAATGATGTAGTTAATCTTCAAGGAAGTTCTGTAGTTATAACAGGTAAAGGTGGTACATTTGAAAGACACGGTAAAGATATCTTTAGAGATATTAATCAAATGGATCTTACAGAAACATCAGATGGTAAGACATCAGGTTCTTATGCAACAGCTGCTTCTCCAGCTTTTGGTAATACATCTCCAACTGCGGATGATAAGTTTTATGATCCTGATTATGTAGCATCTGAAGCAATGACAAGACAGCAACAAAGAGCTGTATTAGATTACATTGAGGCAGAAATGCAAGACACAGATTCAAAGGTTAAGTTTAAAGTAATAGGTTCTCCTATTGCTGCAAGAGATGGTAATCTTTCTTCTGTAACATTCAAAACTTCTGATGCTAAGTTTTGGGATAACCTTATGGAAAAAGTTAATAAAAAGGATGAGGTTACTAAAGCAGGTGTTCTTAATGCAGATCAGGTAAGCGCTTTAAAAATGAATGGCCTTAGTGTTATATCAGATAGAAGTACTTTTAGAAATGATTTATTAGCAAATGCTACACAAGGTTATGTTATGACTTCTGCAAAGAACAGTCCTACTGGAATGTATGAATATACTAACCCTTTTAATAAAGATTTTAAAACACAAGTTAAGTATAACAAACAAACGGGTAATGTGGGAATGTTTCAAACTTACCCAATCTTTGATACAGAAACGTTACAGTATACTACACAAACCTTTGAAGAGCCTATAATTAACCCAGGTAACTTAGATAAAAGAGTTGCTGTTATGAATAGCATGAACTTCATGGATAGTATAACACAACGAAATAGACAAACTGCTGAGTATGTAGAAAGTTTAAGAAAGCAAGGTTTATCAGATGATAAAATAAGAGAACAGTTATTACTTATGCAACAATAGTTTTATGGCTTCTGAAAATGAAAATAATTTTACACCAGGAATAACTGGAAATATATCAGACCCTCAAGTTACTACTCCGTCTGATCCTGCAAACATTACTCCATTTTATGGTGAAACGCAACTACAAGATAATGTTATAAACTTTCCAGTGACAGGTGTTCCTAATATGCCTGTAGGTAATGTTGCTCCTATGGTTGGTTCTCCTGGTAATAATATTGTAGCGCCTCCAACTAAAGATGCAATCAATGATTACATCAGTGGAACTCTTGCTGACTTTGATAGTACTGAAGGTAAGAACAACTATGCAAAAATATATTCTTATGATTCAGGCCCTGCTAGTAATGCATTCTATGATAGGTATGCAGCATTTGGAGAAGAGAAACTTAGAGAAGTTGGATTTAGTCCTATAAGAGATAATGAAGCATTGTATAATGCTAATACTACTTGGTGGGATAATACTTCTAGAATGCTCTCTAATTCATTTTTACCTTTGGCTGGATTAGGATTTAAGACTGGTATAAAAAGTATGGGTAAACTGCTTCAGGGAGATATTAGAAGTGCTGATTTAGATGAAGCAAAGGAATACGAGTATTATTCTGCAATAGGTCAAGACTCTAGAGGTGGAGCTGGTGCTTTCTTTAATAATACTTTTATGAACTTTGGTTATACTGCGGGTATTATGGCAGAAGCTGCATTAGAAGAGGTTGCTTTAACTGCAGCTACATATGCTTCTGGAGGTTTGCTTGGCGGTGTTCAAGCTACTAGAACAGCTTCTTTACTTAGCAGATTAGGTAAGGTTGGTAAGATAGGAACCATAGGTAAAGGTTTTAAAAATACTTTACAGTCTTTAGGTAATGTAAATAAAGCTAGAAGTTTTTGGAAAAATAGTAATGTTAAAGCTGTACGTGATTTTGTTAATCCTTTTGAAAATACAGTTGATGCGATTAAAGGTATAAACAAGGCATCAAAACAAGGCCAAAAGTTAACAAAGCTTGCGCAAGGTTTTAAAACAGCAGGTGGTTTTTATAGAGATGTTAGAAATGTAAATATGGCTCTTGCTGAAGCTAGGTTAGAATCAGGAATGGTTATTAATTCTACATATGATGAAGGATATAGAGATTTTTATAAAAAGACTGGTAGAGCCCCAAATAATGAGGAGCAAAGATTTATTAGAGCTGTAGCTGAAAAGAAAGGTCTTGAAACATTAGCTACTAACGCAGCTCTTATTTATGCATCTAATAAAATAACATTTAGTAATATTACAAGACCTAGGGGTGGCATAAGTAAGTTTATGCGAAATACTAGAGAAGAAATCTATGACATTGCAGCAAGTGGAGGTCAAAAGAAGTTTGGTACTTATGGTAAAATTCTTTACGACAATACCAAAAAGTCATTTATATTTGAAAAAAATAACCTTAAGAACTTAGCTAAAAGTTGGTGGAGAAATCCAGGATTTAAAACAGCCAAAGAAACTGTAGTTTATTTTAAAGGTAACTTCATGGAAGGTCTTCAAGAAAATGCTCAGGAAGCTATTGCAAGAGCTAATGAAGAATCTGCTAAACGTGCTTTAGATTCAGCTATGGTACAGCGATCTACTTATAGTAATGGTGTAATTGATTGGACTCTTAAAGATCAAGCAGGAATTGAAGGTACTAGTTGGTCAGAATATCAAACAGAATTAGGTAAAGAATTTTCTGCAAGAGGTTTTGAAACTTTTGCATCAGGATTTTTTATGGGTATGTTTGCGAAACCGATAAATGCTGCTGTACCTTTTTTAGGTGTTCAGTATAACAGAATGTTTAATAAAGCTGAGTATGGAAAATGGGTAGAAACAAAACAGTTTATATCTGAAAGCTTAGTTGAGCAATTAAATAATGTTGATTTAAATACTTTCTTAGATAGTAGGATAATAAATTTAGGAACTCAATCTAACATTGCAAATGCTAAAGCTAGTCAAGGTGCTTCTACTAAAGAAAACTTTGATACCGACAATGAGTCTTTTATCTCTGCGGTTAACTTAATGAACCAAACTAACAGTACTAATCTTTTTGTTGACAAGTTAAAGTCAATGCAAGAACTTACGGATGAAGAGCTTTTAGATGCTATAGAAGGTGATACTAAACAGAAACCTGAGTACTACAGAGAAAGAATTCAAAAGAGTATAAATAAAATTGAAGCTATTGATCAAAGGTATAAAGAAGCTCAAGAGATGTTTCCGAATCCTGTGCCATCGCTAGAAGGTTTAGATAAAACTGATACATATGAATATAATGCTCAAGTAGCATTGCATCATGCTTGGAATAAATCTGTTGAAAATTTTGTATTCTTTAATGAATCTTTTGCAGACGTAACAAAAAGAATGAGTGATATTCAGGATAGTTACATGCAAGGTAGTAATATAGGAGAAAGTGATTATGGAGCTGCTAGAGTTTTATTTGATCCTATGCAGATTAATCAACAGCAAACAATACTTGATCAAGAAATAGATACTGAACAACAAAAAAATAATCCTGATAGAAATAGAATTAATGCGTTAAAAGAACAAAAGAAGAGTTTAGAAAACTTTAAGAAAGCATTTTCTGAATTTAGAAAGTTTTACATACGCGATGATTTTAGACCTCAAGCAAGACAGATACTCCAAGCGCAGAAAGGTGAAGAAGAAGTAACAGACCAAGAGGTAGATGATTATATAAATTCAGAACTGGGTCCATTAGATGATCAACAGAAACAAAAAGAAATAATTGAAAACTTAAAAAATTCTCATCATAATTATTTACGAGCTGTAGCAAAGGGTGTTAACACAAATGTGTTAGATTCAGCTTTAGATGATGGTTTTGAAAAGTTAACAGATTATTACAAGTTAGGTCAAGAGTCAAGAGAAATGTCTAGAATGATAAACATTCTACACGATCCAGCTGGTTTCTTAGGGGTAGTAGATAAGAATCAAAAGTGGATGAAGAGACTTTATGATAGAAGGTCTGAATACTATACAAGACTTGTAAATAGTCAAGTTAGTATGATAGAAGATAATGCATTTTTGAATCAACTTGCTGACCAAGGGTTGTATATAAGCGCAGATGACTTTGCACAATTTGTCAAAGATGGAACTTTACCTTCTGAAATATTTAATAATATTGATAAGGTTGTATATAAGAAAGGTACTCCAGAGTATGAGCAGATTTATAGAGAGTTTTTTATTCCTTATGAAAATCTAAAAAACTTAACGGTTAAAGAAGCTGCTCTTGCTAATGATGATATTTATAAAGCAAAGGTTGCTGATATAAATAAAATGTATGATGATAAGATTGCTAGTCTACCGTTAGAAGATACAAAGGTTACTTTAGCTGAATTTCCTGCAAAGAAGGGTCAGACTTACAAACTTAACGATCTTGTTAAAGATTTAGAAGGTGGTCAGTATATACAAGCTACATATGATGAAAACCAAGATCCTGTTATATTTTACAAAGACAAAGAAGGTAATCTAAGATTTGTTGACGAAAGTGGTGAAATTGTAGATGTTAAAAAATTAAACAAAGAATTTAATTATTTATCTGCAGAGATTTACAATATACAAAGTCTTCCAAATCAAAATACTGTAAAGTTAATTAATCAGCAAAGGGATGAAGAGCTTGAAAGAATAACACAAGAGTATTTAGAAAATGAGGATTCTGCTGAGATTACAACTACGCCAACTGAAAAAGCTGTAGTATATACTACGGATAGTGACATAGCAAGTATGCCTGCAGAATTAAGAAATGCTTTGTTTGTAGAGTTTGATAAAACATTAACACCAGAGCAAAGAGATACCTTAACTGAAGAGCAGCAAGAAAATCTTTTTGACAAGTTTGTTAAGCAAGGAAACTTTACAGTTAAAAAGATAATTGATGATTATAATCAAAAACAAGAAGCTAAAGCTGCTGTAAAGGGTGAAGGTTTAAAGAAAGATTTTGAGTTTAAGTTTAATGGTAAAACTATTAGTACTAAAGATAAAAATGCTCCTACACTAAGAGCTATACAAACAAGAATAAAACTTCAAGTTGAGTCTTTAGAAGAAAAGAAAACTAGAACTTCACAAGAAGATGAAAATATTAAGTACTTAAAAATTCAAATAAAAAATTTAGAGGGTGTTATTAACTCTAGAATTAGATCTGGATTTAGTCCTGAGCAGCAAGCTGCAATTGACAAGATACAAGAGCTTAAATCTAAACAACCCAAGTACAGGCAAGAAGATGATGGCTATTATATAAAAGGTAAAGGTAAAGAGCCATATAGTAGAGTTACTTCTGTTATTAATCAGTTCTTAGGTGATTATACATACAAAGACAAAGAAAAGGTACAAGAGATATTTGACAGAACATTGGGTCAAGATATAACTGCAATAGATGCGTTTATTGATGAGATTAACAAAGCTGGGATATCTGGTGTAGAACCATACACTCTTAGGGAACTTAGAACAAGACTTCCTGAAGCATTAGAAAAACAAGAAGCTACTGCTGCATCAAATATAGAAGAAAGATTAAACAAGTTAAGATCTGATTTAGAAAATGCACAAGGTGTAGATAAGAATCTTTTAAAAACTGATATAAAAGAATTAGAAAATAAATTAGAAAGGTTTAAAAGACCTTCAATTGTTAAAATTCCAGAATCATTAGAAGGAGTTGTTATGCCAATATCTATTAATGGTAAAGAGTATACTATATTCGATAATGATGCTTTAGACAGACAAGCTACCTTTGTTAAAATAGATGGTAAGACTTATGGATTTTATAGAAGTTCTACAGGTACTTCTGGTAAAGAAGCGGGTAATTGGTATCCATTTTATGGTTTATCTACATATGTAATTAAAGATGGGTTTAAATCAGGAACAAACGAATGGGTTTATAATTCAGAAGCTTCTCCAGAATTACAATCAAAACTTAAAGAAGCTGCTGAAAAGTTAAATAAAGAATGGAATGCAGAAAGTTTACCTTCTGAAAGTATTCCATACTTAGATATGACTAAGGATCAGTTAAATGAAATGCTTGGTTTACCTATTGATAAAAGTATTAATTATAGAACTAATACTGAAGCAAGAAATAAATTAAAAAAATATGTTGCTGAAAATGGATTTAATATAAAAGATGTTTCTGCTACATCAGAAAAAGATGCTGCAGTTAATCTAGTAGGTGAACTTACATATGAGTCTTCTAGAATTACAGGTAACTATGTTGACCAGGCCGTTAAAGATCTTTTTGATAAAGGTACAGTACCTGAGTTTAATGAGAATCAGATTAGTAGAGAAGCTTATGATAATCTTTTCGGTCCTGAAGGAATGCTTACTGAGCTTAAAAGAAGAGTTGATAATGGTGAGCTATACATAGCTAGTACAGGTATAGTTGTTTATGATGACGCTCTAAGAATAGCTGGTGAAATTGATTTACTTGTTGCAGATAGAAAAGGTAACATTACTATTGTGGACATCAAGACAGGTCAATCTAGTAAATGGAATGGCTTCTTTAAGAAAGGAAATAAATTTTCTAAACTTCAGAACTACGGATTGCAACAAACTGCATATGCAAATCTTTTAAATAGAATGATAGGTGTTGATGCTAACATAGCTTTATTACCCATTCAGATAACTAAATCTACTAGTGAAAATACTGATGGTAAAATTGAAAGTGCACAACGACCCTCTTCTGCAAACTTACTTAGTAGTGAATACTTAATAAATTTAAATAAGGCCGACTTTGCAGAAAGAATTAATTCTGTAATTCCTTTAACAACGGCACCATCTACGGATCCATCATTAAAGAACAAACTTGGTGAAACAGAATCATCTGATGAACAAGATAATGATGCTTTAGAAGATGCTTTAAAACAACCCATTAAGAATGTTAAGATGACTAAGTCAGAAGTCAAAGCATTTAATGAACTGAAATCTCAAATTGCAAAAGCTAAATCTATGGAAGATATAGATACAGTAAATAGAAATATTATGATAGCTGAATTGCAAGGAGAAATTCCAACTGAAGCAGTTTCTGAGCTTAATAACATTTTAGAAGCAGCTAAGGCAGCTTTAAATACAGGTTCTAATTTTGGAGCTCCGTCAATAACATTGGCAAATATTAAAGTAGGTAGCGAAGTAATTGCTAAATTAGATGTAATAAAAACTAAAGGTAAATCCAAAGGTGATATATTTGTAGAAAAAGATGGTATTGTGAAAGTTTCAAAAATAGATGGCAATAAAATTACAGTTAAATCTAACGATGGTTCAGTTATGACGTTAACTCTTGATCAAATAAATGATAACTATTTATCAAATGATGCGTTAAATGATCCAAAGTCTTTTGAACAAACTGTAACTAAAAAAGAAGAAAACTTTGGTAAAGAGACAACAAATAGTACATCAGAGTTTCTTGCAAATGATGATAAATTAAAAGAAATAAATGATTCTGATATTTCAGCAAAACAAGCTGAAGATAATTTATTAGATGACCTAGACTGTTAAGACATGAAAATAACTTGTGCTGTTAGCCCTATACAATTAGAAAAGATATATACTGCTGTAAGTAAAAAGATGAAGCAAGCTCAATCGGAAAATACTCCATTTGATGCTGACGCATATATGAAAGATCTTTTTAAAAAGATTACAAAAGCAAAAGATATTGATACTGCTGTAAAGTTTTTACAGCCTGTACCACTAATGGTGTTTAAAGCTTATTCAACCTTACCAAACTTTATTAATGATGTTGAGCTAAATGTAGATCCAATACTTAAGCTTAATAAACTTTTTGCTGATCCTAATGTTGGCCTAAGAAATGTACTTAAACATTTTGCTCCACAGCAAAGTCAAAGTGTTTTAAAAGAAGCTGTGTTTCAAACAGAGTTGACTGCATCTAAGATACCCCCGTCATCTGTAGATAGACTTGAGCCCGTTAGGCTGGAGCCAACTAATGTATTTAGTACAACGTTTCAACAATTTGAAACTCTTGATCCTAATAAACTTGATGAAACATTAATTCAAAAAAGTTCAGAAGAAAGAAAAGTTTTTTATACTGTATTTAATAATATACAAAAAGCTGAAAATGTTCAAGAAGAAGGTGTAACTGGTACTATATCTTATCAAGGAGTAGAGGTTACCCTAAAGCCTATGAAGTTATCTGATATGGATGTTAAGGATCTAGATAAGATAACTGGTAACTTTTTATTGAAGGCTTCTGCTATAATAAGAGCGGGAAAGTCTAAGGCAAATGTAATAAACCCAAATGAAGTTATCTTAACTGTATTAGCTGATAAAGAAGGTAACCCTATTAAATTTGATAATAACGGAAACATAACTCAAACGGGTGGGCAGATTGTCTATCAAATGATGAGAAACGTAGTAAAGAAAGGTGGTAAGTATCAACCTGTAAATCTTTATGGATACGAAGTATTGGCAAATAACGTTGCTAGGATTATGGCTGATCAAGAAGTAACTCAAGAAGTTGCCGAAAAAATATTTCAAGAGCAGCTTAAAGGCTTATATGACCTAAATAAAAGCATTCTTAATGGTGATATAAAATCATTAGCTCTTGTAGGTTTCTCTGCAGGTGTAGAAGCGGCCTATACACAAAAAAGTTTAACACTAGGAACTCTTTCTAAGTTTGGTTTACAAGATTCAATAAGAACAATAACACCGTTAAAATCAAAGGATGTATACAAGTCTACAATAAATATAAGGGGTGAGCAGTTTACTGTAAATAGACCTGCTCTTGATCAAGCTACTGCTGAAAAAATTGCTGATGTATTGATAAATGATAAGTTAGATTATAATGAAAGATCAGCTTACATAAAGCAATTCTTATCTCCTTATACTAAAAGTAGAAAACAAAGAAGACATGGTATAAAATATCTAGACAGTAATAAAACAATCCAGTTTTCTTATTTTGAAGATACTTTTCAAAAGAATCCTACAGAGAAATCAAAGCCTCTAGATTTAAAAAGTCCAGAAGCTAAATCTATTATAGTTGATACACTCATGAATGCTAGTGAGTTTAAGAACGTAAAGTATCCTATAAGTGTAATATTTAATGAGAGCAACTTAGCAAGTGATGCTTTTGTAGATTATAATGTTGAAACGGGTAAATTTCAAAAGTCTAGTATATCTTATAGTGATTATCTTGCTTCCTTAAAAGGTGGTAAAATTGATTTATCTTCAGCTAATGCTGAAAAAGTATTTAATCAATATATGAACTTTGCTATACCCAGTAAAGTAACTAAATCTTTAGAAGATGCTAAAGAAAAACAACCATCTGAAATTAGAAAAAGAAAAGATGCTCTTGCAGCTTTTGTAAAGAATGCTGGTGCTGTAACTACAGCTACTATATCTGCAGTAGAAAATGGACAAAGACCTGGTGATAAAGGTCCTTATGCATATATACTATTTCAATCACCTGTGGATGGTCAAACAATGAAAATCTATCTTGCTAATAAATATAAATACGGAAATGTCACAATTCCGTTTAGAATAGGTACGCCTATAACATTTGTATTAGAAGAAAAAATTGATAACAAGGATAAAATTTATATACCAGAACTTTTATCTGTAGTGGATAGTACTACTGGAGAAGTTATTGGTAATGTTCAAGAAACTGATTTTGCTGCTGACGAAGATAGTAGATTACCTTACTATAAAGAGCTGTATAAAAATAGACAGACTAAATCTAAAGAAGAACAGATAGATGATGCTACAACTAAAGCAGGAACAAATACACCTTATGAAAGAGGTATAGCTAAACGATTTGGTTTAGAAAGATCTGGAACACTGCCTGCAGATAAAGGTACATCTGAGCAAAATAAAAAAGCAATTGATTGGTGGAATAAGTCTGAACTTAGTAAATATCTAGATTTAGAAGTAGGAGTTAACATAGTTAACTCAGATGCATTTGCTAAGTTTATTTCATATGGCGGTATTCTGGCAGGTAAGTATGGTACAATACAGATTGCTAAGAAAGGTTCGTCAGTTGATTTATATCATGAAGCATGGCATGGATTTACACAATTGTTTTTATCACCTAAAGAAAAAAGAGCTCTATATAGAGAAGTTAAAAGAGCTTTAAAAGGTAGTAAAAATTATAGTGTTCAGGAAATAGAAGAAATTCTTGCAGAAGAATTTAGAACTTATGCTAAAAATCCAAAAGCTAAAAAAGGATCTCCTAAAAGAAATACTTTCTTCAGAAGAATATTAAATTTCTTAAAAAAATTATTTGGTGTAGGATATGCATCTAATGTAATGGAAATTCAAACTGTTCAAGAAATGTTTGAAGCTCTTTACTATAACAAAGGTCTTAATAAATATACACCTACCATTGAGAATGTACAGTTTGATGAGTTAGAAAGAAACATAGGTATTACAGAACCTGGTACTGATAAACAAGCGCTAACAAGAAGCGAATCTCTTTTAGTTAAAGATAGTATGGATTCAATTATATCTGATATAGTTGATGAAGTTACTATGGATTTAAGAAGCACTGACTCTGAAAATAATAAAGGCATGGCTCTTAAGTTAGTTTTAGATCCTGGTAAAAAGTCTATTTTATATGATGTAATAAAAGAAAGACTTGAGGAAAAGTTAAACGAATTTAAAACACAAAGAGTAGAAGTTGCCGAGGAGAATGAGTTTGTAGTAGATCAGCTTGATGAAAACATAAGAGTACTTACAGCTGCTGTAGAAAACTATGGCACAGCAACAGATGGTACGGTAGGTTTCCATTTAAAAAATAGTACATATAAGATTCTAGCAGATACATATATAGAAGATGAACTTACTAAGGATGAAAATACAGCTGAAGAAGTTGGTGAAAGATTTGCTGATAAAAAAGTTGGAGATAAATCATTACTAGAGTTTGCAGGTAAGGAAACAATATATATGCTTAAAAGTCTGCATGACACAGATAAAAAAGGCAAGACTAAATTGAATTCTTTAGGATTTAAAAAGCTTGCTGACTTTAGGTTAACGTGGAATAATGTTGTAAGAACTATTGCAAGTGAATCCGATCCTCAAGTGATGTATGATAAACTGGTTAAGGCAGGTGATATGTATGCACCTTTTAAACAATTAACTTCAACTAAGCTTCCCAACCCAAGTATAGCAGCTAATAATATTTATGACTTTAAAGCTACTACATCTTTCTGGCAGGATTTTAATAAGTCAAGAGTACCTTATATACAGCTAACTTTATTTAAGGATGATACAGCCAAAGTAAATAATGCATCTGCTGATGCTAGAAACATCATTAATACATTTAGAAATCAGTACATGAGTGATATGGATAATCCATACACAACACTGAACCCATCTTCAAAAATAACAGAGTTAAATTTAGAAAAGGTTATCCAAGACTTTGGTAAAAATGGCAAGTTTGATACGTCTAAGTCTGTAGAGTTTCTTAGAGCAATTGGTTTATATGTAGATAATATTGATACCATAAGAACCGAATTAACTTCATCAGAGGGTCAAAGATTTTATGGTTTAGAATATATCTATGGTAATCTTAAAAATGTATATGATAAAGTAAGTACTCAGGATGCACCTTTAAGTAAAACACAAACTGATAGGTTATCTGACTTACTGCAGGATCCCGTTAAGACACTTCAAAGACCTTTAGATAAAAGTATTACATCTACATCTGCTACATCTCAAAAAACTCAGATAGATAGAATAGCACGTCTACAGGGAAGATTTGGAGAAGCGGCTAATATATTTGGTGTACAGAATGCAGAAGGAAATATAGTATATGAGTATATAGAAAATAATACGGTATCTACAAGAACATCTAAAATAAATGATGCAGAAGATTTTCAAAATCTTATAGATAGTAAGGATAATCCCATGAATTATCTTAGTCCTGACATAAATCCTTTTACATCCAAGTCAGTGCTTTTAAGAAGTATGTATTCCTTAAACTCTACTGCAACAAATGGGAAGCGTATACAAAATGCTAATCTTGAATTATTCTTAGATTCTGGTACTACTAAAGAAACAGGTGGAGGTACTAATACATCTGACTTAGATGAAGGATCTAAGTTCTCACAAGAGCTTCATATGATGCTGCTAGGTGGAACACAAGAGTTTATTAGAGCTGCATCTAAGAAGTCTGCATTTGGTTTAAAGTTCACAGGGTCTATTAAAAGTAAGTTAGGATTTGATCTTAATAAAAAGAACTCTAATTTATACATTGATATAGACAAGTTTGGTGATTATCGAGGTACTCAAGAGTTAATAAACAATGAGTTTATGTTGGGCTATTTAGCTTCTGAAGCTAACAGGATCCATAAATTTAAGAGTAACCCAGAGTTTAAAAACTATGTAGGATTTAATAACAAACTTGCTAATGGTAGAATTGCAGGTGAGTCATTTACAATATTTGATGATGTACTAACTGATGATACTAAGCAAGAAATATACGACATCATTGATGAAAATGAAGGTAAGTTTTTTGATTTAGAATCTTATTTAGAAAATGAAAACATCACATTACAAGCTAAGATAAAAGGTGAAATAAATCAGTACTTTAATAAGTTAGTAACTGAGGTTCGGTTAACAATTGCAGAAAATGACTATTTAAGTAAGAACTTATTAGAAGAGGTTAATAAAATTACTGAAGATCCACTTGGACAACAGAAATTATTAGCTATGGCTTATACATATAATTCATGGATTCATAATTTTGAAACTGCAAATTTACTTGAAGGTGATTTATCACAATACAATCATGAGAAAGAAGAGCTTTCAAAAAGATCTCCTGGTACTAAGTCTGGTGGTAAAACTTTTAGAGTAGATAAGGCAGCTCAGACATTTGTTAATGGTCATTTAAAAAAGACTTCTTATGCAGAGCAAAATGGTAAGAAGGCACTTAGATATGATGGTAGTTTAAACACTGCTATCATGAAAGACATTGAAAGAGATAGTAAATATTTAGATCAGATAGAAAAGGGTCTTAGAGAATTCTATAGTAAAAACTTTGATGAAGCTAGAGTAGATGAACTTGTAGAGAGAGATCTTAGTGTTTACAAAGGAATGGAAGAGGCTGATGGGCAAGGCTATATTACCTTTGACGCATACAGATCTTTAAGGTTTTTAGAAAATGATTGGAGCTATGAGCAAGAAGCTTTGTTTCAAAAGATTTCTAGAGGAGAATATGTGGGTATAAATGAAGTTACTGAATTCTTTCCGCCATATAAGTTATTCTATTCAGGTAGTATAAAACAAGCTAAGTTACCTGTTAATTCAATGCATAAATTTTCACTTATGCCATTGATACCTGGGGTAATGACTGGTGAATTAGAAAATCTTCATGAACAAATGATGGATAAAAGTATTCACTATTCTTTATTTAAAACAGGTTCTAAAGTTTCACATATAGCATCTAATTCAGAAGGCGCTGATATAATTTTTGATGCTGAGGATAAAAAGCAAAATATACTAAAAGGTGATATTGACTTTACTATGAATACTATCTATGTAGAGTATCTTAAAAATGTAACTGGTGTTCCAAAGAAGTTTAAAAAACAAACTATATTCTCTACTCAGTTTAGAAAAATGATCTTAAAAGATCTCTATAATAGAGGTATTATTACAGATCCTGATGCTAAGGATGCTGCAGAAAGATACGCTAAATTGATAAGTGATTATGAAAAGATTTTAGAAGAAGAGCTTTTGTCTGAAATAGGGTATAGAAAAGAAGGCGATAAGTATATAGGTAATATTAATAACTTCTTGAGTTTAGTTCAAAGAGAATTAGGCAGAAGAAATGTTCCCGAACATCAGATAGAATTTGTAGGAAAGAATGTAAATGGAACTTTAGAAACTGATTTATCATATCACTTTAAAGCTGGTGATATTGAGTCAATGATAATTAATCTAATTCAAAAAAGAATTATTAATCAAAGAATTAATGGTGAGTCTTTAGTTCAAGTTTCTAGTGCTTTGACCAACGGTATGTGGAATCAAGCTGAGTACGATGTAGCTACTACAGAAAATATTCAAAAATATCAAGGTACAAATGATTTACCTTTTTACAGAACTAAAGATGGTAGTACTGCAGGTATGAAAGTAGCTATTGCGATGCAAGGTAGTTTTAAAAATCTTTTAAGGCTTGATGACGTTGCTGTATATAGAGAAGAAACATACATAGATGATTCTGGTGTAGAAAATACAACTAGAGTTTTAGATGAAGAGGCTAGTTTAGCTAATTTAAATAAGCTTATAAAAGATGAAAAGTGGTTAGATGCTAACAATGGTGAGAATAGAAAAAAGGTTACTATAGTAGGTACACGTATTCCTGTTGGAGGTATTAACTATATGGAATTTGGTGAGGTTCATGAATTTCTTCCAGCAAGTGCGGGTAACATTATAATACTTCCAACAGAGATAGTTGCTAAATCAGGATCTGACTTTGATATTGATAAGCTTAATATATTCTTTCCTAACATAAATTCTGATGGGTCTTTGACTGAATATAATTCTTCTGTAGAAAAGACTATTGAGGTGGCAAACATGTCTACTGAAGCTACTCAGAAAAAGATATTTAATACTAAGAAGCTTGCTTTACAAAATGATATAATGTTTAACATGGCTGAGATACTTAGTCTAAAATCTAACTATGCTAACCTAGTAAAACCTAATGCTACTTACTTATTAAAAGAAGAGATTGCTGATGAAATTGGAGATGATGTAGCAACTTATGATAGATATGCTAACAGAAGTCAAGGTGTCAAAATTAAAGTAGATAAAAACGGCAAAGAGACAAAGGTTATAAGTCCAACAAGAACAATCGAGCCTATCTATAATTTGCAAAAGCATACTGAGAACATGATAGGTAAAAGAGTACTTGGTATTGTAGCTATAGAGAATGCATTAAGTCCTATAATAAATAGTCAAGGGGGCAAGATGCCTAAAAAATACTCTCCAGAGATATATGATGATGCAACTAAGAGATATGTTAAAGCTGTTACTGTAGTAAATAAAGCAGGCAAAAGAGAAGTAATTAAAGAGATAACTCTTCCTAATTTTATAGAAAGCGGCTGGACACTTACAGATGGTGATTATAATATGAGACTATTCTTACCACATAATGAGTTTCCTGATGGATCTATATCAATATCTGATGTTACAGCAAAAGATGGTAATAACATTAATGAGCTTTACAATCAATTGTTAAATGGGTTTGTAGATATTGAAAAGGATCCTTGGGTATTTAATATTCAAGGTAATAGAGAAGTAGCTCCAATACTTTTGTACTTAATAAAAGCTGGTGTTCCAATTAAGTCAGCAGTACAGTTTGTATCTAATCCTTATGTAATAGAGTATGCTGCTCAACAGAGAAAGTTGGGTAGTGAGTATTCAACAGAAGGTGTTGAGCGCCAGTTTGTAAAATACCAAGCTGCAGGTAGAACTATTGAAAAAATAGCCCTTGAACAAAACAGAAAAGGTAGCTTAAATGAGTTTACCATAGACGATGAAGATATTACGGTATATGAGTATATAACTAATAAAAACTTCTATGATGTTTTAAGTAGAAGAATGGGAGATAAGGATGTCTTTACTACTAGTGATATGGCTTCTGTAAATAGAGATACTATTTCAACTGATCCTAGAGCAAATAATATAGGATTAAATATGTTTCTTCATTTCTTAGAAATTGAAAAGCAATTAAAAGGTTTGACAAGTTTAAAGCTTCAGTCTAATCCTGATACAACTACATCAAGAACACTACAAGAAATAATTCTTAAAGAAGCTAATTATGAAGGTTTAGCTGATATAACAAAGGTAGATCAAGAACTTGTAAGAAAACTAAGAGAAGAATCCATATTAAGCAGCTTTAGAATAGGTGATCTTATTGAAGATATTGTAGCGCCTGTGTTTCAATTTAGAAATAACGACAGAGTTAATGATTTTCTTAAGAGAGAACTTCCTTTTATAAGAGCAACTAGAGATGAGAAGTCTTTACTTATAACAAGATTTAAAGATAGTTTGATGGATTATATATTCCAAAACTATCAGACAGGTTTTGTGGATTCTAATGGTAAGCTAACATCTACTCCTGAAACATACATGGGCCGTAAGATTATAAACAGAGAAGGTGTAGAAAGAGGTGCAATGGCTAATATGACAGAACAATCAGATGTCATATATGTAGATAATGCTAAAATAGAAAGAGACTTTTTTAATAAAGCTTATCTAAAAAATTCTATAACATATCCTAAAGAAGGTCTAAGAACTTTTAATAAAGATATATTTGATAATGTTATACAGTATAAAAAGTATGTAATAGCAAGAGAGTATTTAAGATCTAGAATACCACTAGAAAATATATCTAGTGACAAAGAATTTATTGCTGTTAAGAATACTTTAAAAACTCAGTTTAATTTTACTGAAGAGAATGCTACAAAACAAGCTTATGAATACTTCTTGAATAAAGAAGCGCTTATGGATTCTTATAACAGATCTGTAATTATGGGAACAGGAGCCTATTCTTATTCACAAACTGTAATTGACAGTATAGACAGAAATGCAGATTTAAAGCAAAAGTATCCTATACTTGAGCAGCTTTATATTCCTAAACAATACGGTAATAACGTTGGTATAAAAGTTTTATCATTACGAAATATATCTCAAGTAAAAAAGACAGAGGGTCTTGGTGATATCTATTATCAAAACTTGAAAGACCTCGCAGATCCTACTGTAAAGAAAGTAGCTGATAGAGCTGAGAACCTGAGACTGTCTAGATTATTTGCAAGGCTACCTTTGATATCTATATATCAAAATGGTACAGGCGGGTATAACAGAGACTCAATGATTGATGTTCTTCCTTATGAGAACTTTGTAAACATAATGAATGTAGCTGGTCAGAATTTCACAGATGCTCAAAGCAATGATGCTACTTTTGAATTTGTATTTAAGAAGCTTTTGAAATTTGGTAAAATGTCAACTAATAAGTTTATAGACTTAGTGGTAGACCCTAAAGAATATGCTGCTCCTTCTAAATCTGAAAATATATCAAGTAAAGGTTCAAGCTTTGCTAAAAAATTAACTAATCCTGGAAATAACTTAGAAGTTACGTATAAAGGAAAAAAGTTTAGAAATGCAGAACATGCTTATCAAACATATAAATCAGGTGAGTTTGATCAAAAGGCTTACAATAGTACTGCATTTAAACCTATAGGTTCTAAACCTGCTAATAAAAATACAAACTATCAAACAATGGTTAACATTCTAAAAGCTAAATTAGAACAGCACCCTGAATTAATAGAAGGTATTAATGAAAGAGGTGGATTAGCTTATATAGAACAATCTACTCATAATGTAATAGGAGATAAATTTTGGGAATCTAAAGGTCAAAATAAATTTATTGAAGCTTTAGCTGATGCTTATAAATCTACTCAACCAGATGGTAAGTTTAAAACTTATACAGGTCTTGTTGATATCAAAAACCTAAAAGATAATGAAGATACTGTATTTGGATCTAATCAAGATGGATTCCACGGTGGAGGTACAGCTGGTATTCTTTATGCTAATGATTCTAGAGCATATAAAAAACAAAAGATTGAAGGTAAGGGTCTTAGAGTTATAGTAGGCCAACCTAGAGGATTTCAAACAGGTACGGAAGGTTCATCTTATGCAATACAAACTGTAACTGATTGGAAGCTTCCTATGGATGATCCTGCTAGACAGGTTCCTAAAGATGAGATTATAAATCAAATAAAGAATATGTATGACTACTATACAAAAAATCCTAGTAGAAATGCATATGTTTTATATACAACACAAGGTAGAAATCTAAATGGATACAGTCCTTTAGAGATGGCAGAGATGTTTGCATCTGCAGGACCTATACCATCTAACATTATCTTCAATGACGAGTTTAGTAAGCTAATGGTTACTGATCAAGTTAACCCTGAAATAATTTTAGGTCCTGATGCTACTGGATTTGATACTAAATTTAGTGAAGAGTTATCTAAGAAAATTGAAGCTGTATTAAGAGAAAAGTATCCTAATATAAAGTTAAACTTTACAAATGATCCCATTGGATTTGATTCTAGTCCAGATGTGTTCAATCAGGAGATGAAAAGATCTCAAGAAACAACGCAAAAAGTTATTGCAAAATTAACAGCACCGTTAAAAAAAGCCGCTTCTCAATTTTATGCATTTAGTCGTAAAAATAAAGTAGCTTTTTTAGCTACAATGGAAAATGCTATAAAGAGTGATCCTTATAAGTATATAAACGTAGACTATGGAGGTAGAGTTACTTTAGATGTTTCTGCATTAGGTTATTTATTATATGATACTTACGGTGAAGAAATTCTTGATTGGTCAACTCAACAAGAACTTAAAAGACTTGAGGAAGGAGAAAAAAGCGGTATGGATCCTAATAATCCTCAATACATTAAAGACATTGAAATAGCTGAACAAGCCGATAAAGATCTTGAGTATTTAGTAGATCTAGAAATTAAAAAGATTAAAGATACTATTTCAGGATTTGATAATGGTACAAAAACTAAAAAGGATTTATTTGAACTTTTTGTAACTGCTCAGAATTATTTTCAGATTGGTCAAAGTATGAGTCCATACATTGCTAAAACATTTCCTGGTGTTCGTAGAGATTTTAACTTACAAGGAAAAGAAGGTATATATAAATATAACTTTATAAATGGTAAACTAGATACGTTATATGAAAAAGTACCTTCTAAACAAAAAGAACGTGCTGGAAAAGATCCAGTTACTGGGAAAAAGTTATATAAAGATGTAACATATTATAGTAGTGAGGAAATCACATCATCTGATGATCGTTGGATTGATGCACAACTTGCTTTAAAAGATTTTAAAAATAATACAGACAGAATCAAAAAGGGGATTGATCATGTAGCTTTAGAAAACTTAGAAAAGGAGTCCTTAAAACAAAGACTTAAAGTGCAATTTCAAACACCTGAGCAAAGAAAAGCTGATCTTGCTAAAGGAAGAATATCTGAGTTTGAGTTGTCTTGGGACCATTATTACGGACCCGCACCATCATCTGCTATAGAAAGTGGTCTTAGTGATTTAGCAGAAGATATCCTAGCTACTAATGGTATTACTGATGGTTTGAGAGGACTAACAAACCCTACCTATTTTCATAATAGTAATGACTTACTTGAACGTACAAAAAATGAACAGTATGTAAAATTAAAAGCTAAACAAGACTTGGTTAAATATGTACTTGCTAATAAAGATGAATTTACTGCAGACGATAAAGATATAAATACAGCAGGAGATATAATGGCTCCAGTTCCAGGTTGGTTCTTAAATGCTGTAACTGCAGCATCAAGTGGTAAGTTATTTAGAGACTTAGACAATCCTATATCTATAGCAGTGCTTTCTATGACTGCTACAGATCAATGGGATAAAGTTCAGGAGGGTTTGTTTACTGGTTATGAAGCACCTTTTCAAAAATTAGCAGACTTAACTGATTTAAACAGTCGTTTAACAAATAAACTTGTTTATGGTAGCACTACTAATGTATTTAGTGATTTATATTTACTAAATCAAACTTACAAAGATAAAATTATAGGTCAGGCTAATATAAAAGCTATGACTGTTTTGATTGATGCGGCAAACCAAAAACAAGATACTTTGCCTCATGAGTATGCTCATCATTACATTGCATACTTTAGAGACAATGAAATTGTTCAGGAAGGAATAAGAAGATTTGGTGGTGAAGAAGCTTTAGTTCAAGCCATAGGAGAACAAGTAGTAGCACAAAAAGGTGAAGCTTTAAACTGGTGGAAGAAGTTTACTAAGTGGTTGTTAAATCTTTTATCTGATAAACAAGTTCTACAAATTCTTACAGATAGCTTTTTAACTAGAAGAAATCTTAATACTGATTTTACTACAGATACAACAACTGGTGATCAGAGAGACTTAAGTAAATTTGAAGAAGATGTTAAAAAGGAATTTGGACCTGATGGTAAACCTCCAATAGATAGAACTGATGAGTTCTGTCCATTTTAATTATATTTATAAAAAAGAATTATGCCTTGTAGAAAACAAATAAAATCTAACCTTTATGATGTAGTAGATAGATTATCTAGTGCAGGACTTGGTATGAATATTAAAAATGCTAGAGCTTTAGCTAATACTATAAATCAAAGATTTGGAGAAGAAGTTGTGACATTTAGATTAGGTGATACTGTAGAAAGAGATATATTTATATCCCCAGGTTTAGTAAATCAATACTTTCAAGAGGAGTTAAATCTAGAAATAGAAGAAGCAAGACAAGTTCAAAGGCTTGATGCTAGAAGAGCTGGTATAGAATACAATGATAGATACTTGTATGATACTGATGATCTTTTTACTGATGAAAGATTAAGGGCAGAAAAAGACAAGCTTATTGCAAAAGCATTATCTGATAAGTTTACTAAAATATTTGGTATAGATTCAGTTACTATTACGCAAACTGAGGCAGAACTATTATTAGAAAATTCACCTACACCATTGAAGCCTGATGTATCTGCATTTTTCTACGGAGATAAGGTGTACTTTATTGATGGTCAGTTTAATTCATCTAATGTATTACATGAATTTGCACATCCTTTTATGAAAGCTATTCAAAAGCAGAATGCTAAATTATTCTATAATCTTTACGATCAAACAGCGAGTACAGATAAAGGTAAAGCAATAATAAATTCTGTTAAAAATTTATATCCTGAACTAGAACCTAATACAGATAGATTTAAAGAAGAAGTTTTAGTAAAAGCAATTGAGCTTGGTGGAAATGAGATAATAAACGATGTTATAGATAATGATACAGAGTTCCAAAAACTACTAAAGAAAATACTTTATGCTATAAAACAAGTTGTTAGGGCATTGGCTGGAAAAAAAGTAAATCTTGGGAAACTTAAAATGTCAACTACACTTGATGAGTTAGTTGATATGATGATTAATAAAGACTTTGTAATAGAGGATTTTGAATATATTAAATCTGATTTGGCTGACTTTAGAAAAGAAACAGAACAGTTTTTAAAAGACCTTAATGAATCTTCTGATGAGGCTTTGCAAGAAACGATTGATACAATGGGTGAAGAAATGCAGTATCAAATACGTGTATTAAAAAATAGTCCTAAAAAATTAAAAGAAGAACTTGAAGCCGAAGGTGGTAGAGCTGTGTTAGAAAATATTAGAGATTATGTAGCGCCATTTAAAACAAAAGATGGTAAGTTATCTGAAGAGAATCTTGATAAGGTTACCGATGGTTTAGCAGAGCAGGAATCTGATTTAAGAACTAGATCTATTGCTCTTATAAACAGTATTGGTGAAATTGAAACCTTTTCAAATAAGATCAATAATATACTAAGAGAGCTTGAAAAAGATAAAAGACATTTATCTACAGATGGTATTGCAAAAATTCAATACTTCAAAAAACTTTTAGCAGCTGAAAAGCAATTTATAGATAATGCAAGATTAAGATTAAAAAGTTCTGATAGATCAAATCCTTTTATGAACAAACTTGCTGCTATATCACAAAGTATTGAAGACAACTTGCAGCTAGTAAGTACTCTTAGTAAAGATTTTACGGTGCAGTTTTTTGAAGAGAACACTGAGGCAATGTCTGAGAATATTAGGGGGAACTTTGAATCAGAAGTAAGGCGTTTATTGGCAGCAGATAATTTTACAGAAGAAGAGATAGATGCATTTGTAAAAGATATCTTAAATAAGATAGATAATGAAAATGTAAGAAGTGTTTCATCTTTAAATTTACCAAGAACAACTACAGCAACTAAACCTATTATTAATAATATCAAAACTTATATTGCAAAAAAAATAAGTAGAGATACTATTTTAAATTACTTAGAAGGTAGAACAGAAGATCTTGGAAATATAGGAGCAATGTATACTCCTCTGGGTAATGTAGATGATTTACTGGGTTCTGTATATAGATATACAAAGAACAAGCTATCCTTATCAGAAACGCAAAGTCTTAATCAAGTTAATAGAATTGGTGAAAAATTAAATCCGCTTTTTAAAGCAGCAGGTGTAGATATAACTAATCCTAACCAGGTTGCTGAAGCATTGCTTTTTGTAGATACGGTAGCCGAAATAAATCCAAATACTAATGAAATTGAAGAGTATGAAATTTATTCTGTAATTGATAAGTTTAAAGGTTGGAGATTTGATAGAGATCGTCTTCAAAACAATTTAGAAATTGCACATAAAAGTGGAGACAAAGATGCTGTAATAAAGGCTACTGCAGAGCTAAATGATTTTCACGAAAAGTATATGCATAGACCATATACTCAAGAGGTTTATAATGTTAGAAAAATATGGGAGCAACCCAATACTGTATATGATCCTTCAACTAAAAAAGAAATAAATATATCAGCTAAAGTTTCTGCAGAAGCATTTGTTGAAAGACAGAAGGCTCTTGAAGAACTTAATGTATTAAATGTAAATGATGCCTGGACTGATCTTGACGATCTTTTAGAGTTTAGTGCATCTAAGGAAGCTAAAATAAAATATGATGAACTCTATAATCTTGTAGATATAAACGGTAAGTATAAACAAGGTGAAGAACTTCAAAGAGTACTAGTAAGAAGAAAGTATAGAAAAGAATCTAAAAAGTTTTATGAGTATTCTACAGATATGCAAAGATTTGAAGACGACTACAATCATTTTATAAATGTTGCCTTGGCTGGGGAAGGTATTACTCAAGAATCTAATCCTGAATTATTTGATGGGCAAGTAAAAAAATTCTTAGAAAAAAACACTAAGGTTGCATATACTAGCGAATACTATCAAGAGAAAAATCAAATACTAAATGATTTACGAAAACTTCAGGCCAAGTCAAGTAATAATCCTGTAATAGAAAAGCTTAATAGTCTTTATGAAGAAAGATTTAGAATTGTAAATACTGTTACGGATAAAGATGGTGAACCTAATGGTAGAGATCTAAACTCAATACAGATTGAAAGGTTAAAGTCAATTGAAAATGAAATAGTAGCACAGAATCTATTGTTTGATAGAAAGACTGGTTTATCAAAAGCGGAGTCTAGAACTTTAAACCAACTTAATTTTAAAATATCTAAGAAAGCTAAACTAAGTGCAGATGAGTTAAAGGTGTTTCAAGACTTAACAACAAGACAAAATGAGTTTGGAATGACATCTATTGAAATAGGTAACATGAGAAACCTATATTCAAAACTAAATGCTCTTAGAAACATCACACCAACTGATAATTATATTGCTGCTTTTAATGATGCACTTGAAGGTACGGGAGCTGATCCTGTTACTGCTGAAACTGTAGAAGATTTTATTTTAGATAGGGTAGCTTTAAATAAAATATTTAATGAGACTGAAGGTGGGTCTGTATTTGAAGAATGGTTTTATAAGAATCACTTTGAAAGAGACATGTATGACGGAGAAAAAATGTCCCCTGGATTTGTTAGATTAAAAGTTTGGAGTCTAGAACGACCTTCAAATAAAAATCATTACAAAACTACTTCTATAAAAGACTCAGAAGGTAATACCATTAACATACAAGGTGTACCAATTGCTAAGTATTCTACTTCAACTATAAAAGATAAGTACAGAACTATACCTATGGGTGCTGATAGATCTCAATACGTAGGTACTATAATAGACAATAGAGGTAACTTTTTACCAAAAGAATTTACAGGAGATGTAATTAATGGGGCTTTTGATGATAAATATCAAAACAAAAAGTTCTATGAAATGCAATCTAAGAACGATGCTAAGTTTAAATTATTGCAAGGTTATAAAAAAGAACTTTTAGATCTGCAGAAAGATGCTGTACTTTCTTCTAGAATGTATTTAGATTTACCTAGATTTAGACAAAGAACAAATGTAGAAGCATTTACCAGCGGTCAAACAGCAGCAAAACTAAAGGCCAAAAAAGAACAGGTAAGTACTGCATTAGAATATGTGAGTTCCTATGTACAACGAAAAAAAGATGATGCAGAAGACGGTTTTAATTTTGATGAATCACTTATTTATATTCCAACAGATTTAGAGGGAAATAGAATTACAAGAGTTCCAGTACGAGGTATGTATAAACTATCTTTAGCAGAAACCTCTACAGATGCTATGAGATCTATGTGGGATTATCTGTATTCTTTAAATGAACAAAAAGCTTTGATGGAAGATGAACCTGTAATGAATGCAGTGTTAGGTATTATATCTGATGATGAAAATGCTATCAAAAATTTAAATGTTGCAAGTCGTAATACAGGTAAAATTTCATCCAGACTAAATCTAATTTCTAAAAATAAAAGTGAAGATAAGCGAATAACTGCACTTAGAGAGTTTATAGATAGAACTTACTATGGACAAAGAGTGTCAGAATTTCAGCAAAATAACAGACCTCTTACAAAAGCTATGAGAGCTTTATCAGGTAATGCAGCACGAGCATTCTTTGCATTAAATCCTCAATCTTCTTTAAAAAACAGAGGAGGTATGCAGTTTAATAAAGCTATAGAAGCTGCGGGTGGAAAGTATTTAGATGCTAGAACTTTAGTCAGAGGTAAGTTTAGAGCAGGTAAAGCTACATGGCAAATGGGTACAGTTGGTAATTATGCCAGAGGTGCTAAACCTATGGATGTACAAATATCAGAAGCTTTTGATATGGCCCCAGGCAAATCTAGGACTGAGTTTGGTGAATCAACCACTAGGACTTTAGTTACTGATTTTTTTGATGGAAAGTGGCTTTATTCAGATAGGAAGCTAATGGAACAAAATTCAGCTATGGAACTTGGATTTGGAATAATGTATAAACAGATGGTTGATGTAATGCAGCCAGATGGTACAGTAAAACAAATTCCATATGCAGAGGCTTGGACAACTGATGAAGATGGTGTATTAAAATTAAAAGAAGGTGTGGATCCTGAATATTCTCATGTTCCAATTAATCATACAGTAGGTGAAGGTAATACTTTAGAGAGTATTGCTAAACAGTATTCTATACCTGTTGAAAAGTTAATGGCAAAGAATAAAATAAAATCTAAAAGAAAACTTGAGCCAGGGGAAAAGCTAATTATTAGTAAGTCTACTCAGTTTAATAATCTTAAGTTAATTATTGCAGATGCAAATGCAAGACTTAATGGTATAACTGATAAAATAGATAGCCCTCTTGCAGAAAAGTATCTTGGTTATAGTCTTGCTACTTTCTCTAGAAGATTTTTAACAGGTATGGTTCTTAATAGATTTCAGTTTGATACAGCAAAAAATAATTTATTTGGTGATGTATACAATTGGAATACTAATGAGCTTACACGAGGTTATTATATAGATGCTATAGATTCACTTAGAAAAATGTTAACCGTAGGTCAGTATAGAAGTAAATATATGACAGATAGAGAAAAGGCCGCATGGAGAAAGATAGTTACAGAAACTGCTTATTTAGCAATATTAGGTATAGCCGCTGGTTTATTATTTGGTTATGATCCAGGAGATGAAGATAGGTTTCAAAAGATTAGAGATAGACAAGAGAAAGACTATCCGTTTTTAGTTGGTTGGACAGGTAATCAAATTCTTTATCAATTAATTATGATTCAAAAAGAAAATAGACTCTTTTTACCGATATGGGGAGCTAAAGATCAATTGAGTATGATAGATAGTAGTACTATAATGCTTGGACCTACTGTTGTAGCTTATGTAAGAATCTTAAATGATTTATATAATCTTGCTACTGGAAGTGAAAAAGCATACTATAAACAAGATGTTGGATATTACGATTGGCAAAAAGAAGGTTCAAATAAAATATGGAATCACTTAGGTCAAACTATAGGATTGACAGGTAAAAACTTATCACCTATGTGGGCAATTAAGAAGAATGAACAATTTGAAAATTTAAGATAATGAATTGGCAATTAGATATAGCTTTGCATTGGCCTCATGATAGGTGTGCTTTAGGTTGGGAATATATAGCACCAAATGAGAAAGAACAAATGAATACGTTTACTTTATATTTATTTATATGTACTTTATCATTACATGTATTTGATCGTATTTGATAAAAAAAAGGGAGACAGCCTAAGCCATCTCCCTATTAATTTATGCAAAATCAAAATCAACATCTCCTGATTCAACATCATCTTCATCATCTTCTGCAACTGGTGCAAAATCTAAATCAAAGTCAGGTTCACCTTTCATAACGATATCAACGTTTTCATCAGACACTGAATTATCAGCTGCTTGTTCTTGAGCCATTTGCTGATCAACAGCTTCTTGGCCTTTGATTAGCTCTGCTGCTTCTGCATCTGTGACTTTATCACATACTTCAGCTACTGCAGCATTATGAAAATCAATAGCTTCACCTTCTGTATCTTCAGTAACAGTTGTTTCATCTTCAGCTATCTTTTCTTTAATGATCTCCTCAGTTTTCATCTCTTGCATCTCAGCATCAGCTTTTATCTCTTGCATTTCTGCATCAAATGTATCTGACATAGCTTCAACTTCCGCAATCATATCTACTAGATCTACCTGCGCGGGGTCCTTGGTCTCTTCTGTTGAATTCTCAGGTATTGTATCTACAGTGGCTTTATTATCTACTGTAGCTTCATTAACCTCATTTTCTTCAGCTGGTCCCTGGTCGTCACTGGTGGCCGCAGGTGCTTCATTTACTTTATCAAACTTAAATGTATCACTAATAAACCAATGAAGAACTCTTTGATCCTCCATCCAAGTCTTTGGATGTGATTGCTGTAGAGCTATAGTAACAAAGTTGTAGAACTCCCACAGTGTACCTGGTTCAGAACATTTATAAGTTGGCCTACTCATCTGCTGCTTGATCATACTAGCCTGCTCAGTAGTTAAGATATCATGTTCAGCAAACAGCATACCTAGTATCTGTGATTGCTTTCTGACATCTAGATTGATCTTTTTCATAACTTCCTTATCAGCACATAGCTGCTCATAATACACTTTAGCTAGCTTTACTTGCTGCTCTATTGTTTCTTTGGTCTCTGTATCTGCAGAACCTGTGTGCTTCCTTGCCCAGGATCCCATATCTCCACAAACTAAACTTGTAGAGTTTGCTTTATGGATTGCACCAATTCCACATTTAAACCTCATTTGTTTATTATAA
>Ga0115013_10000086_pt1 | contig 57915 bp, 48 predicted proteins | sample SouAtlMetagenome_2_FD_88686 | JGI IMG/M metagenome (GOLD analysis project Ga0115013, IMG submission 88686) | Marine eukaryotic phytoplankton communities from Atlantic Ocean - South Atlantic ANT15 Metagenome | ecosystem: Environmental > Aquatic > Marine > Oceanic | place: South Atlantic Ocean...
CCTGGCCTTCCGGCACGTTGGTGGTCGTGGTGCGTCAGGAGGACCAAGTTTGGACGCGTTGGGTGGTGAAGGAGTGATTTGAAGGGGGTGTATGTTTGAAAACACCTGTTTTTGACAACAAATTCCCATTTGTGGAGGGGGTGTTGATGATTTTTTGATGTTTTTTCCTTGAGACCCCCTCTTTCGAAGGAGGGCCGGTGTAATTTTGACCAAAATCTCACACCATGAGCCTCAGTCGTCAACAAGCCCTTCACGAAGTGTTGGATCGCGTGCCGAACCACCAGCCTCGTCCTGCCAACAAAATCTCCGAGTACTTCGGTGAAAACGTGTTCAACCGGCACGTGATGCGTTCGTACCTGCCCGACGAAGCCTTCGACGGCATCGTGGAGGCCATGGAAAAGGGAACTCCCATCAGTCGCAAAGTGGCCGACCAAACGGCTTCGGCCATGAAGGAGTGGGCGATCAGCCGCGGTGCCACGCACTACACGCACTGGTTCCAGCCTTTGACGGGCAGCACTGCTGAGAAGCACGACAGCTTCATCTCACCTACAGCTGACGGCCGTGCCATTGAAAAGTTTGATGGAACCTTGCTCGTGCAGCAAGAACCTGACGCCTCTTCGTTCCCAAGCGGAGGCATTCGCAACACGTTTGAAGCCCGTGGATACACGTTGTGGGACCCCACTTCACCCGCGTTTGTGTGGGGAGAAACGCTTTGCATCCCCACCATCTTCATCAGCTACACTGGATACGCCCTCGACAACAAGATGCCCCTTCTGAAGGCCTTGTCGGCTGTGGACGCGGCGGCCACGTCGGTGTGTCAGTACTTCGACAAGAACATCACGAAGGTGAATGCCACCTTGGGATGGGAGCAGGAGTACTTCCTGGTGGACAAGGCGTTGTATGCAGCGCGTCCCGACTTGGCGATGACGGGCCGTGCGTTGTTTGGCGCAGCCCCTGCAAAGGGTCAGCAACTCGACGACCACTACTTTGGTGCCATTCCCGAGCGCGTCTCTGCCTTCATGAAGGACTTCGAAATGGAGGCGCACAAGTTGGGCATCCCCGTCACCACACGGCACAACGAGGTGGCGCCCAACCAATTTGAGTTGGCGCCTGTGTTTGAGGAAGCCAATCTGGCCAACGACCACAACCTCCTCTTGATGGAGTTGTTGGAAAAGGTGGCACGCCGCCACGACTTCCGCATCCTGCTCCACGAAAAGCCTTTCGCAGGTGTCAACGGTTCAGGCAAGCATAACAACTGGTCTTTGGGCACCAACACTGGAGTGAACCTTCTCAAGCCAGGCAACAACCCCAAGACCAACCTCCGCTTCTTGACGTTCTTCGTGAACACCTTGGCGGCACTGCACCGTCACGCAGACGTGGTTCGCGCGTCGATTGCGAGCGTTGGGAACGATCACCGCTTGGGGGCCAACGAAGCACCACCGGCCATCATGTCAGCTTTCATCGGGTCGCAGTTGACAGAGTCCCTCGACGCGCTCGAAGCGAGCATCAAGGCGGGTAAATTGACCCCCGATGACAAAACGGCACTGAAGTTGGAAATCGGCCGCATTCCCGAGGTCTTGCTCGACAACACCGACCGCAACCGCACCTCTCCTTTCGCCTTCACAGGAAACAAGTTTGAATTGCGCGCGGCGGGATCTACAGCCAACTGTGCGGTGCCCATGACCGTGCTCAACACCATCGTTGCAGAGCAGCTCAACTCGTTCAAGGCGGCGGTCGATGTCCGCATCAAGGGAGGAGACAAGAAAGACGACGCGTTGTTGAAGGAGTTGCAGAAGCTCATCAAGGATCACAAGGCCATCCGCTTTGAAGGCAACGGTTACGGCGATGAGTGGGTCAAGGAGGCCAAAAAGCGTGGCTTGAGCAACCTCACGGACACGCCCACGGCACTTCAGGTTTGGGGCCGCAAAGAAGTGGCAGAATTGTTCTCCTCGCTGGGGGTGTTGACCACAGAGGAGCTCCACGCGCGTCAAGAAGTCGAGTACGAGAACTACATCATGAAGCGCCAGATCGAAGCGCGTATTGCGGGAGACATGGCGACCAACATCGTCCTTCCTTCGGCCATTGCCTACCAAAACATGTTGATTGAAAACATCAGCGGTTTGACCGAGGTGTTCGGGAAAGACGCCAAGTCGATGACCGCAGGTCAGCGCGAAGTGCTCTTAGAGGTGTCTGAGTGCGTGAGCAAGTTGCACACGTCGGCATCCAGCCTGCTCAGTGAGCGCTCCAAAATCAACAAAATTGGGGACCTCGCGAAGCGCGCGGTCAAGTACGGCTCTGTGGTGACGCCTCTCATCGAGGAGGTGGGGAGCCACTGTGCCCGTTTGGAGCAATTGGTGGACAACGAGATTTGGCCGTTGCCCAAATTCCAAGAAATGCTCTTCACGCGCTGACAAAGTGCGACAGCCTTTTTGCACCGATTCACCGTAGACTGTTCGATAAATGGAAAAGGCGTCTCCACAGGGGGGCGCCTTTTTTCTGTACTTTCACACCTTGATTCACCAAGCCTATTTAGGAATGCCTACCAACCTGCAAGCATCCGTGGCCCGCTTGAGTGCCACAGTCCTTTTCTCTTTGTTCGCCGCTGCAACAGCATTTGCCCAGAGCGACATGACGTTCGAAGCCGACCAAGCGTTTGAGCGTCGTGGATACCACGAGGCGGCCCGCGAATACGTGGCGTTGTACGCCAAAATCAAGTCTGACGTCGCCCTCAAGGCGTACTGCGCTTTCCAAGCGGGAGAGTCGTACCGCCTCCACCACGAGCCTGAAATGGCGACAGAGTGGTACGACAAGGCGATTGGCTTGAAGTACGGCGACCGCAACAGCATGGTGTTCTTGGTTTACGGGGACGCACTCCGTGACCAGGAAGCATTCGACGAGGCCATCGAGATGTATGCACGTTATCAAAACGCGGGAGGCGACTCCAACGTGGCCGAGAGCCGCATTGAGAACGCCGACCTCGCAGCCATCATGATTGAGGAGCCCGAGAGCCGTTACATCGTGGAGCCCATGGTGTTGTTGAATTCGGCGTCGTACGATTTTTACCCCACATTCACAGGCAAGAAGCAGGACGAGCTCGTGTTTGCTTCTTCGCGTGAATCTGCGACAGGAACCGACGAGGACCCCATCACGGGCCAAGCCTACATGGATCTGTTCCACAGCGACATGGACAAGAAGGGGCGTTGGAGTGAGCCCGAACCTTTGGGCAACACCATCTGCACCGTGCACAACGAAGGAGGTGCCACGTTTGACAGTGACGGCAAGGTAATTTACTTCACGCGATGCATCGACATGGACGGTTCGAACCTGGCCTGCGACATTTACATGGCCAAGAAGCAAGGGGCCAGCTACGGGGCCTCCTCGGCGTTGGGTTTGATCAACCGCGAAGAGAACGACAGTTCTCAAGTGGGACACCCCACCATGTCTCCCGACGACAACATCTTGATTTTTGCGTCAGACATGCCCGGTGGATTCGGAGGCAAGGACCTCTGGTACGTGGAGGCTGTTGACGGTTCCTTTGAAGGTGCAGTGCCACAAAACCTTGGGGCGAACATCAACACGGCGGGGGATGACATGTTCCCACACTACCGCGACAACGGGAATTTGTACTGGTCGACGAACGGCCGCGAAGGCCTCGGCGCGCTGGACCTGTGGAAGGCTGAAGGCCGCGAAGGCAAGCTCGCCTTTGCTGAGCCCACGGCGTTGCCTTACCCTCTGAATTCGGCTTCTGACGATTTTGCCATTGCGTTCCGCGACGGCATGGAAGAAGGCATGTTCACCTCCAACCGTGTGGGTGGCAAGGGCGTCGACGATTTGTACTCGTTCAAATTGCCTCCATTGGAGTTCTGTTACCAGGCTTACGTCTACGACTACGACACAGGCATGCCCATTGAAGGTGCGACGGTCATTTTGGAATCCAACGACGGATCTTCGAACGCCTTCACTTCGGACGGAGAAGGGGAGTTGTCTTTGTGCGACGGTGAGATTGGAGAGAACATGACCTTCAACGTCGACGTGGCGGCTGAAGGCTACATCGGCACAGGCGACTTGGTCACCACTGCCGGTTTGACAGAGTCGACGACGCTCGCCCGCGAATACCTTTTGAAGGAGATTGTCCTGAACAAGGAATACGACATGCCTGTGGTGCTCTATCCGCTGGGCAGTGCGGAGCTCTTGGTGGATGAGTCTGTGAACTCTTCAGACTCGTTGAACTACCTCGTGGACTTGTTGGAGCGCAACGAAAACTTGGTCATCCAATTGGAGGCGCACACCGACAGCCGCGGCAGTGCGTCGGCGAACAAGAAGTTGAGCCAAGACCGCGCCGAGACGTGTGTGAATTACCTGAAAGAGAAGGGCATCGCCTCAGCGCGCATGGTTCCCGTCGGTTACGGAGAGGACGCTTTGCTCATCAGCGATGCGGAAATCAACCGCATGGCCGCGGAAGACCGCGAGATGGCCCACCAGCGCAACCGTCGGACGGTCTTCAAGATCATCCGCTTCGATTACAAGCCCGGCGAATAAGTCGTGAGCGACGAGAGATATGCCGCGCGCGGGGTTTCCGCGGGCAAGGAAGAGGTACATGCCGCCATTGAAGGCATTGACAAGGGCTTGTTCCCCAAGGCTTTCTGCAAGATTGTACCCGACCATCTGACGGGGAGTGACGACCACTGTGTGGTGATGCATGCCGACGGTGCCGGGACCAAGTCGTCTCTCGCCTACATGTATTGGAAAGAGACCGGAGACGTCAGTGTGTGGCGTGGCATTGCCCAAGACGCGCTCATCATGAACGTGGACGACCTGCTCTGCGTGGGTTGTACGGGCCCCATTTTGGTGTCCAGTACCATTGGGCGCAACAAGCATCTCGTGCCTGGCGAGGTCATCAAAGAGATCATCCAAGGAACGGAATCCTTGTTGGCAGACCTCCGGAGCCAGGGCCTTGACATCCGATCGACGGGAGGAGAGACAGCAGATGTCGGCGACCTCGTCCGAACCATCATTGTGGATTCCACCGTGGTGGCGCGCATGCGCCGAAACGAGGTGATTGACAACGGTCGGATTGAAGCGGGCAACGTCGTGGTGGGGTTGGCGAGTTTTGGACAAGCCACCTACGAATCGACGTACAATGGAGGCATGGGAAGCAACGGGTTGACCTCGGCGCGTCACGATGTGTTTGGCAAGTCCTTGGCCACGAAGTATCCGGAGAGTTTTGACCCAGGAACTGATGCGCAATTTGTGTATTCAGGCAGCTTTGGCTTGACCGATGTGGTGGAGGGCTTTCCCTTGGATGCGGGTCAAATGGTGTTGTCTGCCACCCGCACCTATGCACCTGTGGTGCAGGCCTTTTTGAAGGGGCACCGCGCGAAGATTTCGGGCATGGTGCATTGTTCGGGTGGGGCCCAAACCAAGGTGCTCCACTTTTTGAACGACGGACTTCACGTCGTCAAGGACAACATGTTTGACATTCCGGTTCTGTTTGAAACGATTCAACGCGAGTCGGGAACCTCTTGGGAGGAGATGTACAAAGTGTTCAACATGGGACACCGTCTCGAGGTCTACACCGATGAAGCCACCGCTCAGGAGATCCTTAAGGTGAGTGAGTCGTTTGGCATTGCAGCCCAAATCATCGGCCGTGTCGAAGCCAAGGAAGGAAAGGCCGCAGTCACGGTTGACGGCCCTCACGGAACGTACACCTACAGCTAAGTCATGGCGCTGGACCGCGAGGCCATCGGCGGTTGGGTAAACAAACTCCAGGGCATCGCGGATCGGTTCGCGGAGGTGGAGAAGCGCGTCTCCGACCCGGAGGTGGCGTCCGATCAGCAAGCCTTTGCGGCGTTGATGCAGGAGCATCGACGGTTGAAACCCATGGCGGAGAAGGCGCGTCAGCTTGTCACGTGTTTGGCCAATTGGGACGAGGCCACCTCTTGGAAGGATTCTGAGGATGCCGAGATGCGCGAGCTTGGGGCTGCGGAATTGCCGGCCTTGACGTCCGAACTCGAGGGGGGTGTGGAAGAGGCCAAATGGATGCTGCTCCCCCACGACGCAGCGGACGACCGCAACGCAATCTTGGAAGTGCGTGCAGGGACAGGCGGCGACGAGGCAGCCTTGTTTGCGGGGGATTTGGTCCGGATGTATGTCAAGCACGCCGAAGACCGCGGGTGGAAACACAGTTGGGTTGGCATGAGCGAAGGCACGGTGGGCGGTTTCAAGGAAGCGGTGATTCGATTGGAAGGGGAGGGCGTGTTTGGGTGGCTCAAATTTGAGCGCGGGGTGCATCGTGTGCAGCGGGTGCCGGCCACCGAATCTCAAGGAAGGGTTCACACGAGCGCTGCGACCGTGGCGGTGTTGCCCGTGGCTGGAGAAGTGGATGTTGACCTCAACCTGAATGACGTGCGCAAGGACACGTTTCGCGCCAGCGGCGCGGGCGGACAACACGTGAACAAAACCGAGAGTGCCGTGCGTTTGACACACGTTCCTACGGGCACGGTGGTGGAATGTCAAGACGGCCGTTCTCAGCACCAGAATTACGAGCGCGCACTCGAGGTGTTGCGGAGCCGCTTGTACGACGCGGCCCGCGCCGAGGCCGAGGCCGAACGGGCTGCCGAGCGGAAATCCCAGGTTAGTACAGGGGACCGCAGTGCCAAAATCCGAACCTACAATTTCCCCCAAGGCAGGGTCACCGACCATCGCATTGGGTTGACGCTGCATGCGTTGCCCGCCATCTTGGGCGGCGACTTGACGGCCGTCATAGAGGCCTTGCATGTGGCCGACCGCGCCGAGCGGTTGAAAAATCTTTGACAATCCCTTTTCTCTAAGACGTGTTCGAGCGGCCCTCACGAACGGCCATGCCCGACCTTTGCGGCATGTCCGCACCACGATTGTCTCGGCGTTCCCCTGCCATCGCTTTGCAAACCCCAGAAGGATTGTTCTCTGCAATTCAGGCCAAAGGTTCCTACCTCTGCGTAGGGCTTGATCCCGACCCGGCCAAGATTCCCGCTTCGTTCGGCGAGGGCGTGGAGGGCATGGAGGCCTTTTGCTTGGCCATGGTTCAGGCCACCCAACACGTTGCGGTGGCGTACAAGCCCAACTTGGCCTTCTTCGAGCAATACGGTGCCGCGGGGTGGGCCGCCTTGGAACGTGTGGTCGAACAAATTCCGAGTGACGTCTTGGTGATTGCGGATGCGAAGCGTGGCGACATTGGCAACACCGCCACGCGGTATGCACGCGCCATGTTTGAGGGACTTGGGGCCGATGCTGTGACCGTCGCGCCGTACATGGGGCGGGACAGCGTCGAGCCGTTCACGGAGTTTGAAGGTCGTTGGACCATTTTGCTCGCGTTGACTTCCAATTCTGGGGCAGAAGATTTTGAGTTCCACGGCGAACGTCCACTGTACCGCGAAGTGTTGCGCAAAAGCCAAACCTTCAAAGGCGCCCAAAGGCTCATGTTCGTAGTCGGAGCCACGCGACCGGCCATGCTCAAGGAAGTGCGTGAGGAAGCGCCCCATGCGTTCCTGTTGGTCCCAGGTGTTGGCGCCCAAGGCGGCACGGTGGAAGACGTTGCCCAGCACGGCATGAACAACCAGTGCGGGTTGTTGGTGAACAGTTCCAGGGGCATCCTGTATGCGGCCGGGGATGACGCGACGCAGGAGGAGTCCAAAGTGGCGGCCGCCAACGTGGCGGAAGATTTGGCCGCACAGATGCGCGCGACCCTAGAGTCCAAAGGGTTGGTTTAAGTCAGCTGCAAAATTCACGTCTGCGATTGCAAAACGTGTCGGTCTCGCGTTCCGCTGCTGTCGCGGAGCGTCGTAGATTCACGGCAATGATGATGATGTTTCCCTTTCGCATCTTTCCTAGAATTTACCTCGCAGTCGCTTTTGTGATCGGCGTGGTCATTTTTGGAAGCGTGGGATATGTCGTGGTGGAGGGGTATTCCTGGGTGGAAGCCTTGTACATGACGGTCATCACCGTGTCGACTGTGGGGTTTGGAGAGGTGCGGGAGTTGAGTGACAACGGCATGCTCTTCACCACGGTTTTGATTATGGGGAGCTTGGGCACGTTCGCGTACTCGATTTCAGCCCTCACGACGTACTTTGTCAATGGTGAATATCGAAACACGTTCAAAGAGGCACGTTTGAAACAAGAAGTTGAAAAATTGAGCGGACACGTGATTGTCTGCGGTTTGGGTCGCGTTGGCGAAATGGCGGTTCAAGAGTTGGTGGACCACAACACGGCTGTGGTCATTGTGGAAGGTGATTCCGAGAAGGCAGAACGTCTCGAAGAGGAAGGCCTGCTCGTGATTCCCGGAGATGCCACCCGAGACGAGAATTTGGCCAGTGCGGGCATCACGCGCGCGAAGTCAGTCATCACCACGTTGCCCGACGATGCGCAAAACCTGTATGTGGTCCTCGCCGCCCGCGAAATGGCCCCAGACATCCACATCATCAGCAGGGCCTCGATGTCCAACTCTGTGAGTAAGCTTCGCGTGGCAGGTGCCAACAACGTCATCATGCCTGACAAGGTGGGCGGTGCACACATGGCGTCGCTCGTGGTCATGCCCGATGTGTTGGAGTTCCTCGACCACGTCCGTATTCAAGGTGCTGATGAAATCAATCTGGAGGAAATCCCCGTGAATGTCTTGCCTCAAGGCCTTAAGACGGCCACCCTTGGTGAACTCGATGCGCGCAACCGCGTAGGCGTCAATGTCGTCGGTGTCAAAAAGTCCGATGGCGATTTCATCATCAACCCCGCTGCAGATACCCCGATCGACGATGCATGCAAGTTGTTTGTGTTAGGTACCGTAGACCAAATCCGTACGCTGAATCGCGTGTTGGGCATTCAGCACCCTCAAGTTTGACAAAACCACACCTATGATCCCACGTATTGCCTTTCTCTTGCTGTCCCTCGTGCCATGGCTCGCCCACGCGCAAGGGAGCGTCGACGACCGCATCAATGCGGTGATGGAACCCGTGACCAACGCCATCATGAGCGTCATCTTCTTTACTGTTCCCATTGGGGGCGGGCGCGAGGTGCCGTTTGTGTTGATTTGGTTGCTTGCAGGGGCCTTGATTTTTACGCTCTACAACCGCTTCGTCAACATCACCGCCTTTGGCCACGCCTTGGATGTGGTTCGCGGCAAATTTGACGACCCCAACCACAAAGGAGAAGTCAGTCATTTCCAAGCCTTGACCGCGGCGCTCTCCGGCACGGTTGGGGTGGGCAACATCGCGGGTGTGGCTGTGGCCGTATCCCTCGGGGGACCTGGTGCGACCTTCTGGATGATTGTGGCGGGTTTGCTCGGCATGAGTTCCAAGTTCGTCGAGTGCACCTTGGGCACGAAGTACCGTCGTGTGAATGAGGACGGGAGCATTTCAGGTGGGCCGATGTACTACTTGCGGGACGGATTGGCCAAGCAAAACAAGAAAGGCCTTGGTGCCGTGCTGGCCGCGTTGTTCGCCATTGCATGCATTGGCGGTTCCTTTGGCGGAGGCAACATGGTTCAGATTAACCAGGCCACAAGCCAACTCATCGCCGTCACGGGAGGTGAAGCCTCCATGTTCTTCGGCAACAGCTGGATTTTTGGAGTCATCATGGCCGTGATTGTGGCGGCCATCATTCTCGGAGGCATCAAGAGCATCGCCAAAGTGACGGACAAAGTGGTCCCATTCATGGTGGGCATTTACATCCTAGGCGCCTTGGCGGTCATTTTCGGCAATCTCGGGGAAGTGCCAGCGGCCTTCGGTAAAATTTTCAGTGGCGCCTTCAACAGTGACGCCATGTACGGAGGGCTTGTGGGGGTTTTGATTCAAGGCTTCAAGCGTGCGGCATTCTCGAACGAGGCGGGCATTGGTTCGGCATCGATTGCCCACAGTGCCGCGAAGACCGACGAACCTGTCAGTGAAGGCATCGTGGCGTTGTTGGAGCCGTTCATCGACACCGTGGTCATCTGCACCATGACGGCATTGGTCATTGTCATTTCAGACTACGGCGCGTACGACCAAGCCGGGGTCTTGGCGAGCGCCCAAGCAGGGGAGTTGCAGGCCATCAATTTGACCTCCTCGGCGTTCAGCCAAACGCTGTCTTGGTTCCCGGTGGTTTTGTCTGTGGCGGTCATTTTGTTTGCGCTGAGCACCATGATCAGCTGGAGCTACTACGGACTGAAGGCTTGGACGTTCTTGTTTGGAGAGACGCGTGCCATGGACATCACGTACAAAGCGTTGTTTTGCGTGTTTGTGATTGTGGGGTCGGCCATCAGTGCACAAAGCGTGTTTGACTTTGGGGATGCCATGATTTTTGCCATGTGCTTCCCCAACGTGTTGGGATTGTATTTCATGGCCCGCGAGGTGAAGGAGGATTTGGGGGACTATATGAGGAGGGTGAAGAGTGGCGAAATCAAGAGGTTCGACTGACACATCCAAGACGTTTTTTGGCGTCAGGCATGCCCAACTCCGCGACTGGAGTTGGGCATGTTTGTTGATTGTGGGATTGGCATGCAGTCACCTTTGGCGAGCCCAGGCTTGGGAAGGGCGGTTGAGGAATGTCCCTCGGGCCACCGTGTCGTCGTTGCACTGTTGGCTGGAAGACATGGACGTGCCCGAGCCATCCCGATTCAACTCCGGCGCAAGGAAGAAGCATGTGCAAGGGGGAACTGCCAAAACAACGACGACCCGCCTGCGGCCTGAGACTGTTGTCAAGCCCAAACGGTTGGTGGACCTCAATCAAGCCAGTGCAGAGGAGTGGGCTGAATTGCCTGGCATCGGCCCGGTGCTCTCTCGCCGCATCGTTAAATTTCGATCGGTGCTGGGGGGCTTCGCCTCTTTGGACCAACTGCATCAGGTGTATGGCTTGGATTCTGCCGTGATTGAACTTGTGCGGCCTTTATTGAGGTTGGAGGCCCATTCACATCGGAGCATATGCCTCGACACGGTCACCTTTCGGTCTCTGGTACGGCACCCCTTGTTTGATGCAGCCCAAACACGAAAGGTCCTTCGGGCGTGGGGAAGGGGCACAAGCCTAGATGCTTTTTGGACCCGGCTGTCGGCCACGGAAGCGGAACGCCAAGCCTGGATGCCGTACCTGCGTGTGTGTCCGATGGCGGGGGTACAGGACGACATGGAGTTGGAGCGGTGAGCCCACTTTGCCGACCTTTGTGGTCCTCAACGACAGGAACCCATGCAACTTACATTGACCCCAGACCAGCGCCTGATTCGCGACAGCATCCGTGATTTTGCCCAAAGGGAAATTCTGCCCCACCGAATGGAATGGGACGAAAACCAGCAGTTTCCGCGGGACCTGTTCCAGAGGATGGGGGAGTTGGGATTGATGGGGATGTTGGTTCCAGAGCAGTACGGAGGTGCTGGCTTGGGGTACTACGAATACAAGATGGCCATTGAAGAATTGGCCAAAGTGTGTGGCTCCATTGGCTTGTCCATGGCCGCGCACAACAGCCTTTGTACCGGGCACATTTTGCAGTTTGGCAGCGAGGATCAGAAGCAACGATGGTTGCCCAAATTGGCGTCAGGTCAATGGATTGGCGCGTGGGGCTTGACCGAAGCAAACACCGGGAGTGACGCCATGCGCATGCGGTGCGTCGCTGAGAAAGATGGCGAGGAGTGGGTGTTGAATGGCACCAAGAACTGGATCACCCATGGCATCACGGGTGATGTGGCTGTGGTGCTTGCCAGGACAGGAGAATTGCTTGACAGTCGCGGAATCACCGCATTTGTGGTGGAACGCGGAACGCCCGGTTTTTCTGGAGGCAAGAAGGAAAACAAACTCGGCATGCGCTCGAGTGAGACCGCAGAGATGATTTTTGACCAATGCCGCATCCCCGAGGCCAATGTGCTCGGAGAAGTGGGAGAGGGATTCATCCAAGCGATGAAGATTTTGGATGGCGGAAGGATCAGCATTGCCTCCCTTGCCTTGGGCATGGCCAAAGGCGCGTTGGATACGGCCACGAAATACGCCAAGGAGCGAGAGCAGTTTGGACAACCCATTGCCCGCTTTCAAGCCATCGCCTTCAAGCTCGCCGAAATGGCAACCTCCATTGAGGCGGCAGACTTGCTGACCCTGCAGGCTTGTGAGCTCAAGATGCAAGGCAAAGCTGTGACGAAGGAGAGCGCCATGGCCAAGTACGAGGCGAGCGAAGTGTGTGTGCGCGCGGCGACAGAAGGGGTGCAAATCCTGGGCGGCTATGGCTACACGAAGGACTTTCCTGCAGAGAAATTCTACCGTGACAGCAAGCTGTGCACCATCGGAGAGGGGACCAGCGAAATCCAAAAATTGGTCATCAGCAGAGAATTGCTGAACGCCTAGGGTGGTCTTTCTTAGAAATTTCGTATTTTCGGCGCCCAATCAGAATTACCATGCTCAGCATTCAAGTCAAAGAGGGGGACAACATCGAACGCTCCCTCAAGCAATTCAAGAAGAAGTTCGACCAGACGAAAACGATGAGGCAATTGCGCACGCGTCGTGAGTTCGTAAAGCCGAGCGTGCTGAACCTTGAGATGCGCAAGAAAGCGGTCTACAAAAATGGTCTGAACTTGAAGTCGGAGTGATATAACTCTGATAATTGGTCGACATAATATTTGGTTATGTCGATAAAAAAGGCGATATTGCACATGCTTTATCGCCTTTTTTATGCCTTGACCCTTGACCCATTCACCTCAGCATATTGCCCAATTCCTGGATTATCTGCAAAAAGAGCGGAGGGGATCTGACCACACCATTCGGTGTTACAAGTCGGACCTCAACCAAATGCAGAGGTACATGGTGGAGGCGTATGAAGTTGGAGATTTGACGTCCATCGAGTCAGAATGGATTCGGTCTTGGGTCGTCGAGTTGGTCAAGTCTGGAAAGTCGCCAAGGACAATCCACCGCAAGGTGAGTGTGTACCGCACGTTTGTGAAGTACGCCCGGCGTCAAGGTATCATGACCACCAACCCTGCCGAGTCGGTGGTGCTGCCCAAGGTGGAGAAGCGCATGCCTGAGGTGGTCCCAGAGCACGCCATGAATCAGATGTTTGCAGAGGAGGTTTTTTCCACGGACTGGAAGGGTCGCCGAGACCGCAGCATGATGGCATTGCTTTATGAGACGGGCATCCGGATGAGTGAGTTGATTGGATTGAAGGTGGGGGATGTAAACGGAGCGCGCAAAGAGCTTCGCGTCTATGGCAAAGGAAGAAAAGAACGTGTGTTGCCGTTGTTGCCCTCTACCCTTGAGAGCATCATGCAGCACGTGATGGATCGTCCTGTGGGAGAAGACGATTTGTTTGTGACGGATGCAGGGAGTTCGCTGTATCCGTCATTTGTTTACCGCAGGGTCAATCACTATCTTGGAGAGGTGAGTTCGCTGCAGCAATGCAGCCCTCACGTACTTCGGCATACGTTTGCGACCCACCTGTTGAACAGAGGAGCTGAGTTGGCGGCAGTGAAAGATTTGCTCGGCCACGCCAGTTTGTCCTCCACACAGGTGTACACCCAGCACACGACAGCAAGGCTGAAGGAGTTTCACAACGCTTCTCCGCTGAACAAAAGGGCGACGGGGGAGTAAAGCCCCGTTGCGACATGCAAATTCAGATTCATTCGATTCATTTTGACGCCGACGCGTCCCTCTTGGATTTTGTCAGAGCGAAATTGGACAAGTTGTTGATCTACAACAACGAGATCCAGAACTTTGAGGTTTTCTTGCGTGTGGAGAAGAGCGACACCCGTGACAACAAGGTGGTGGAAGTCAAAGCCCACGTTCCAGGAAAAGACCTGTTCGCCAAGAAGCGGTCTGTCAGTTTTGAGGCCGCGATGGATGAGGTGCACGAAGCCCTGCGCAGACAGGTGATGAAGGTGCATACATGAGCGTCGAATCTCCCTGAAAATTTTCCCGCTTGAGCATGTGTAATCACGTGAATTTCTTTCTTACATTTGCCGTCCCGAAAACCGGGAGGGTTTTTGTTGCCCTGTTCTTTGAAATGTTGCCGGTGTAGCTCAGAGGCCAGAGCAGCTGATTTGTAATCAGCTGGCCGGGGGTTCGAATCCCTCCACCGGCTCTATGTACCAATCACGCATGATTGGGTGAATGCATCAGGGGGTACGCCGGAGTTGGAGAGCCGGGGCAGACTGTAAATCTGTTGTCTACGACTGAATAGGTTCGAATCCTATTACCCCCACTACACTACACTCAGTTGTGCAAGCGGAAGTAGCTCAGTTGGTAGAGCATCAGCCTTCCAAGCTGAATGTCGCGAGTTCGAATCTCGTCTTCCGCTCTCGTCAGCCGATGTAGCTCAGGGGTAGAGCGCTTCCTTGGTAAGGAAGAGGTCACGGGTTCAATTCCCGTCATTGGCTCCGTAAATTAAGAAATATCATTCATCAATTAATCTTTCCAGACCATGGCAAAGGAAACTTTTGACCGGTCGAAACCCCACGTCAACATCGGCACGATTGGCCACGTTGACCACGGGAAGACCACCCTCACGGCCGCAATCACCAAGGTGATGGCCGACGCTGGTTTTAGCGAGGCTCGCTCGTTTGACCAAATCGACAACGCTCCTGAAGAAAAGGAACGCGGAATCACCATCAACTCTTCACATGTGGAGTACCAGACAGACAAGCGCCACTACGCGCACGTTGACTGCCCTGGTCACGCCGACTACGTGAAGAACATGGTTACAGGTGCGGCCCAAATGGACGGCGCCATCCTTGTGGTTGCTGCCACAGACGGCCCCATGCCTCAAACCCGTGAGCACATCCTGCTCGGCCGCCAGGTTGGTGTGCCTCGCATCGTTGTGTTCATGAACAAAGTGGACATGGTGGACGACCCCGAATTGCTCGAGCTCGTCGAAATGGAAATCCGTGAACTCCTCTCTTTCTACGAATACGACGGAGACAACGGTCCTGTGGTGCAGGGTTCTGCCCTCGGTGCATTGAACGGTGAGCCCAAGTGGGTCGAGACCGTCATGAACCTCATGCAGGAAGTGGATGCGTGGATTGAAATCCCACCACGTGAGAACGAGAAGCCTTTCTTGATGTCCATCGAGGACGTCTTCACGATCACGGGTCGTGGAACCGTGGCCACGGGCCGCATCGAGACGGGTGTGATCAATACAGCTGACGAAGTTGACATCATCGGCATGTCTGAGGAGCAGCTCAAGACCACCATCACTGGTGTGGAGATGTTCCGCAAGATCCTCGACCGTGGTGAAGCTGGCGACAACGTTGGTTTGTTGCTCCGCGGCATCGACAAGAAGGACATCCGTCGTGGCATGGTGATCGCAGCTCCTGGCAGCATCACACCGCACACCCACTTCAAGGGTGAGGTCTACATCCTCAAGAAAGAAGAGGGTGGTCGTCACACGCCTTTCCACAACAAGTACCGTCCTCAGTTCTACTTCCGGACCACGGACGTAACTGGTGAAATCACTTTGGAAGCTGGCCGCGAGATGGTCATGCCTGGTGACAACGTGACGATTGATGTGAAATTGATTGCACCAATCGCCATGGACAAGGGTCTCCGTTTTGCCATCCGTGAGGGAGGCCGTACGGTGGGCGCTGGCCAGGTGACTGAAATCCTCGCTTAATCGCGGGGTCAGTACAATCTGAATTCAAAGGAAGAAGGGCCCTTTCGGGGGTTCCTTCTTCCTCCATCTACGGGCGTAGCTCAATTGGTAGAGTAGTGGTCTCCAAAACCATTGGTTGCAGGTTCGAGCCCTGCCGCCCGTGCAAAAACTGACAACAATGTCTTCGTTTACTGAATACGTTCAAGCTTCATTCCAAGAATTGCAAACGAAAGTGACTTGGCCTACGTGGCGTGAGTTGCAGGAGTCTTCGGTGCTTGTGTTTGTGGCCAGTCTCTTGATTGCCTTCATCGTCTCTGCGATGGATTGGGTGTTTGGTGTCAACGCAGCAGACTCAATGTGGTCTGGTGTGGTTGGACTTTTGTACCAACTCCTCTGACCTTACCCCACAGCCTCCAAACCATGAGTGAAATCGACAAGAAGTGGTATGTTGTCCGAGCCGTCAGCGGTCAGGAGAAGCGTGTTCAAGAAACCGTGGAAACTGAAATCGCTGCAGCTGGGTTGCAAGACTATGTGGGCCAAGTGTTGATCCCATTGGAGAAAGTATTCACCATTCGGAACGGCAAGAAGGTGTCCAAAGAGCGCAACCTGTTTCCCGGATACGTCTACATTGAAGCCGCTTTGGTGGGTGAGGTACCTCACATCATCCGAAACGTCACCAACGTCATAGGATTCCTCGGTGCGGAAAAGCGTGGTGAGCCCATGCCTCTCCGTCAAAACGAGGTCAACCGAATCCTGGGTGTGGTGGACGACATGGCAGACAGTGAAGAGGAAATCAACATCCCGTACGTGTCTGGAGAGTTGGTGAAAGTGACCGATGGTCCTTTCAACGGCTTCCACGGCAGCATCGAGGAGGTCAACGAAGAAAAGAAGAAACTCAAGGTGATGGTCAAAATCTTTGGGCGGAAGACGCCTGTGGAGCTTGGCTATCTCCAAGTAGAGAAAGAAAGCTAACAACTGGAACAGACAGCCGAAGCCTACCCGCAATGTCCCTAAATGCTTCCCTTTGCGCGGGTGGAGGACTGTTCAAATATATGATCAATGGCTAAAGAAGTAGCTGGACTTATCAAGCTGCAAATTCGCGGTGGAGCGGCCAACCCGTCACCTCCTGTGGGACCCGCCTTGGGTGCCAAGGGTGTGAATATCATGGAGTTCTGTAAGCAATTCAATGCAAGAACTCAGGATAAAGCGGGCAAGGTCCTTCCAGCGGTCATCACGGTCTACAGTGACAAGTCGTTTGACTTTGTCATTAAGACCCCACCGGCCGCAGTTCAATTGATAGAGGCCGCCAAGCTCAAGAAGGGTTCTTCGGAATCCAATCGGAGCAAGGTGGGCAAAGTCACTTGGGACCAAGTGCGAACAATTGCAGAAGACAAGATGCCTGATTTGAACTGCTTTTCCGTCGAGTCTGCCATGAAAATGGTGGCAGGTACGGCACGAAGCATGGGCATTAACGTCATTGGTGAATCTCCCTTCTAAGTCACAAACCGCGCAACATGGGACGACTAACAAAGAACCAGAAAGCGGTCGCTGAAAAGATCGATACGGAAAAGCTTTACAGCTTGGAAGAAGCCTCTGCCCTCGTGAAGGAGTGCTCGACCACCAAATTCGATGCAACAGTAGACCTCGCTGTGCGCCTTGGCGTAGACCCTCGTAAAGCGAACCAAATGGTTCGTGGAACGGTGAGCCTCCCTCACGGGACAGGCAAGAACGTACGTGTATTGGTGCTCTGCACTCCTGACAAAGAGCAGGAGGCAAAAGACGCCGGTGCCGACCACGTTGGGTTGGACGAATACGTGACGAAGATCAAGGGCGGATGGACCGATGTGGATGTAATCATTACCACTCCCCAAGTCATGGGCAAGGTGGGTGCGTTGGGCCGTGTACTCGGTCCACGTGGCCTCATGCCAAACCCGAAATCGGGTACCGTGACGATGGAAGTTGGAAAGGCTGTGACGGACGTGAAGGCGGGTAAAATCGACTTCAAGGTGGACAAGTTTGGCATCGTGCATGCCTCTGTTGGAAAGGTGTCTTTCGACGCCAAGAAGATTGAGGAAAATGCCGCCGAATTGTTGGCTACCTTGATGCGATTGAAGCCCTCCTCTGCAAAAGGGACCTACATGAAGAGCATCGCAATGAGCTCCACCATGGGACCTGGCATCAAAATCGAACAGAAAACGGCGACTGCCTGATTCGCAAACTGAATTGCAATGACTCGAACTGAAAAAGATCAATTGATCGACGAGCTTGTCCAGGTGCTTGCGGAGAAGAATGTGGTTTACCTCACCGACGCTTCGGGGTTGGACTCAGAGGCGACCACGAGCCTTCGCCGTGAGTGCTACAAGAAAGACATCACCGTGCGTGTGGTGAAGAACACCCTTCTTCGCAAAGCCATGGAGCGCACTGAGGATCGTGATTACACGGAACTCTACGACGTGTTGAAAGGCCAAACGGCCCTTCTCGTCGGCGATGTCGGAAACGCCCCAGCACGCGTGCTGAAGGAGTTCCGCAAGAAGCACGACATGCCGCTTTTGAAAGGCGCGTACGTTGAACAAGCAACCTATTTGGGTGACAACAACCTGGAGGCGTTGACCAACATCAAGTCGAAGGAAGAATTGGTGGCAGATGTGATCGCACTGCTTCAATCTCCGATGAAGAATGTTGTTGGCGCATTGAACTCCGGTGGCAACACCGTTTCTGGTCTGGTCAAGGCGCTGCAAGAACGCGGCTGAGCTTGACATCCTCATTACTTAGAATTCGAACAATACAATCCAATCATTATGGCTGATTTGAAAGCTATGGCAGAAGACTTGGTGAACCTCACTGTGAAGGAGGTGAACGAGCTCGCTGAAATCCTCAAGGAAGAGTACGGAATCGAACCTGCTGCTGCAGCAGTTGCAGTTGCTGGCCCAGCCGGCGGCGGCGAAGGCGGCGGCGGTGAAGAGAAGTCCGAGTTTGACGTGATCTTGAAGGCCGCTGGCGGCAGCAAGCTCGCAGTCGTGAAACTCGTGAAAGAACTCACCGGACTCGGCTTGAAGGAAGCGAAAGACATCGTGGACGGCGCACCCGCTCCAATCAAGGAGGGCATCCCTAAGGACGAGGCTGAAGCCTTGAAGACTCAACTTGAGGAAGCTGGCGCCGAGGTTGAGCTCAAGTAAGCACAACCCCGAGCACTAACGGCACGGGCGGGGAACAGGTCCCCGCCCTTGTCTGCTTTCTGAATGTCTCGTTTTTTGAAGACATTCGAACTCTAACCTGTACCCCCTTGTTTGTCCTTTCCAAGACCAAACGACCATGACCCTGGCCAACCCCAACTCCAACCCCCTGCGTACCAACTTCGGTACCGTAGACCTCCCTCTGGAGCATCCCGATTTCTTGGACATTCAACTCCGTTCATTTCAGGAGTTTTTCCAATTGGAAACGAACCCTGAAAACCGCACAACGGAGGGACTGTTCAAGGTGTTTAGTGAAAACTTCCCCATCACGGACACCCGAAATCAATTCGTTCTTGAATTCCTCGATTACTTCATCGATCCCCCACGCTACAGCATTCAAGAATGCATTGAGCGCGGCTTGACGTACAGCGTGCCGTTGAAGGCGAAGCTGAAGCTGTATTGCACGGACCCCGAGCACGAGGATTTTGAGACCATCGTTCAGGACGTGTATTTGGGCACCATTCCCTACATGACCCCCCAAGGGTCGTTTGTGGTGAATGGCGCAGAGCGGGTGATTGTCAATCAGTTGCACCGTTCTCCAGGTGTGTTCTTCGGCCAAAGCCGTCACGCCAACGGAACCAAGTTGCACTCGGCGCGAATCATCCCATTCAAGGGATCTTGGATTGAATTTGCGACGGACATCAACGGTGTGATGTACGCGTACATCGACCGGAAGAAGAAGTTGCCCGTGACCACGTTGCTCCGCAGCATCGGCTACGAGACGGACCGAGACATCCTCGGCATTTTTGACCTTGCCGACGAAGTCAAGGTGACCAAAGCAGGCTTGAAGCGCGTGCTTGGTCGTCCGCTGGCGGCCCGTGTCTTGAAGACGTGGGTTGAGGATTTCGTGGAAGAAGACACCGGTGAGGTGGTGTCCATTGAGCGGACCGAAGTGGTGCTCGAGCGCGAGACCGTCCTTGAGAAAGAGCACATGGATTTGATTTTGGACTCTGGGTCCAAGACCATCATCCTTCACAAGGAAGGTGTGAACCAAGGTGATTTCACCATCATCTACAACACCCTTCAAAAGGACAGCTCCAACTCAGAGAAAGAAGCGGTGGAGTACATCTACCGTCAATTGCGCAACGCGGAGCCGCCCGATTTGGAAACGGCCCGTGGCGTCATCGACAAGCTCTTCTTCTCTGAGCAGCGTTACGACCTCGGCGAGGTGGGACGCTTCCGCATCAACCGCAAATTGGGCGTGGAGGGAGAAGAGTCTCGCACGCTGACCACAGATGACATCATTCGCATCATCAAGACATTGCTGGACCTCGTGAACAGCAACACAGATGTGGATGACATTGACCACTTGAGCAACCGTCGCATCCGCACCGTGGGTGAGCAGTTGTACTCTCAATTTGGTGTGGGTCTTGCGCGCATGGCTCGGACCATCCGTGAGCGCATGAACGTGCGAGACAACGAGGTGTTCACACCGACGGATTTGATCAATGCGAAGACGTTGAGCTCAGTGATCAACAGCTTCTTTGGAACCAACCAGCTGTCTCAGTTCATGGACCAAACCAACCCTCTGAGCGAGGTGACGCACAAGCGTCGCATCTCGGCCTTGGGTCCAGGTGGTTTGAGCCGTGAGCGCGCGGGCTTTGAGGTTCGTGACGTGCACTACACGCACTACGGACGTCTCTGCACGATCGAAACGCCTGAAGGTCCCAACATTGGTTTGATCTCAAGCCTCTGTGTGTACGCCAAGGTGAACCGTCTCGGTTTCATCGAAACGCCTTACCGCAAGGTGACTAAAGGAAAGGCTGCCACCAACGACAAGGACGTGGTGTACCTCTCTGCCGAGGACGAGGACAGCGCCATGATTGCCCAGGCGAATGCGCCCATTAAGAAGGACGGTTCGTTTGAGAATGACATGGTGAAGGCCCGTCTAGAAGGTGACTTCCCCATCGTGAAGCCGGAAGAGCTTCAATACATGGACGTGGCTCCGAACCAAATCGCGTCCATCGCGGCATCTTTGATTCCGTTCCTCGAGCACGACGATGCGAACCGTGCGTTGATGGGCTCGAACATGATGCGCCAAGCTGTGCCTTTGATGCGCCCCAACTCACCCATCGTGGGTACGGGGGTGGAGGCACCTGTGGCCCGCGACTCTCGTGTGTTGTTGCGTGCAGAACGCGACGGCATCGTGGAGTTTGTGGATGCCAACGAGATTCACATCCGTCACGACATGGACGAGAACGATCTTCTCGTCTCGTTTGAAAGTGACATGCGCGTGTACAACCTCACCAAGTTTGCGCGGACCAACCAAGGCACGTGCATGAACCTGAAGCCCATGGTGGTCAAGGGAGAGAAGGTGAAGGGAGGCCAAATCCTCGTGGAAGGTTACTCCACGCAGAAAGGAGAACTCGCCCTCGGCCAAAACATGAAGGTGGCCTTCATGCCATGGCAGGGATACAACTTCGAGGACGCCATCGTGATCTCCGAGCGCGTGGTGCGTGAAGACGTCTTCACCTCTTTGCACGTCGACGAGTACGTGTTGGAAGTGCGCGACACCAAGCGGGGTGTGGAGGAATTGACCAACGACATCCCCAATGTGAGTGAAGAGGCCACCAAGGACCTCGACGAGCACGGTTTGATCCGCATCGGTGCAGAAGTCATCGAAGGCGACATTCTCATCGGCAAAATCACACCCAAGGGAGAGTCTGACCCCAGCCCCGAAGAAAAACTGCTTCGCGCCATTTTCGGTGACAAGGCAGGTGACGTGAAGGACGCTTCCTTGAAAATGCCACCATCCGGTCAGGGTGTGGTCATCGACAAGAAGCTCTTCAGTCGCGCTGTGAAGGACCGCAAGTCCAAGGCGAGTGACAAGGCGGTGTTGGAGTCCATCGACAAGGACTTCGACAAGGAAGCCGCGGCATTGAAGAAGCACTTGGTGGAGAAGTTGATGAAGATCGTGGGTGGCAAGGTCAGCCAAGGGGTCTTCAACTACTACAAGGAAGAGCAGGTCAAGAAAGGTGTCAAGTTCACCCAGAAGGTGCTCTCGAGTCTCGACTACCTCATCATCAATGCCGATGGCTGGATCCGCGATGACGCACAGAGCGCCCTCGCCGCGCGCTTGATCCACAACTACACCCTCAAGTACAACGACTTGTTGGGTGTGTACAAGCGCAAGAAGTTCCAAGTGACCGTGGGTGACGAATTGCCAGCAGGCATTGTGAAACTCGCCAAAGTTTACGTGGCCAAGAAGCGCAAGCTTAAGGTCGGTGACAAGATGGCGGGTCGTCACGGAAACAAGGGCATTGTGGCCCGCATTGTCCGTCAGGAAGACATGCCGTTCCTCGAGGACGGAACCCCCGTGGACATTGTGTTGAACCCGCTTGGCGTACCCTCGCGGATGAACCTTGGCCAGATTTACGAAACCGTGCTCGGATGGGCAGGAGAGAAGTTGGGACGCAAGTTTGCCACCCCAATCTTCGACGGAGCATCCATCCAAGAAATCTGCGACTTGACAGAAGAAGCAGGTGTACCTGAGTTTGGGGTGACCCACCTCTACGATGGAGGCACAGGCGAACGCTTTGACCAACCGGCAACGGTGGGTGTGATCTACATGATCAAGCTGAGCCACATGGTGGACGACAAGATGCACGCACGGAGCATCGGTCCATACTCACTCATCACGCAACAACCGCTGGGCGGTAAGGCCCAGTTCGGTGGCCAGCGCTTTGGTGAGATGGAGGTGTGGGCACTCGAAGCCTTCGGTGCAGCCAACATCCTCCAAGAAATTTTGACGGTCAAGTCGGACGACGTTCAAGGTCGTGCGCGTGCCTACGAGGCGATTGTGAAGGGCGACGTGATGCCAACCCCAGGCATTCCCGAATCCTTCAATGTCCTCATGCATGAATTGCGTGGCCTTGGTTTGACTGTTTCACTCGATTGATCCCTCCACAGATGTTCCAACAAAACAACCCCAAGCAGTTGAGCAGTGACTTCAACAAGATTACGATCTCGTTGTCGTCGCCAGAGCGCATTCTCGAGGCGTCACACGGAGAAGTGTTGAAGCCCGAGACGATCAACTACCGCACGTACAAGCCTGAGCGTGACGGCTTGTTCTGCGAGCGCATTTTTGGTCCAGTGAAGGACTACGAGTGTCACTGTGGCAAGTACAAGCGCATCCGTTACAAGGGAATCGTTTGTGACCGTTGCGGTGTGGAAGTGACGGAAAAGAAAGTGCGTCGTGAGCGCATGGGCCACATCAACCTGGTGGTGCCTGTGGTGCACATTTGGTACTTCAAGAGCCTTCCCAACAAGATTGGTTACCTCTTGGGCATTCCTTCCAAGAAGCTCGACCAAATCATTTACTACGAGCGTTACGTGGTGATCAACAAGGGCATCGCAGAGGTGCCTCAGGCGGACGCCAAAGAAGCGTACACGCTCTTGACCGAGGACGAATACTTGGACATCGTGGACACCTTGCCCAAGGAAAACCAATACCTCGACGACAAGGACCCCAACAAGTTTGTGGCGAAGATGGGTGCGGATGCCGTGCACGATTTGCTGGCCAACTTGGACCTCGACGAATTGAGCTACAGCCTCCGTCACGAAGCAAACACAGAGACTTCTCAGCAACGCAAGAGCGAAAAGCTCAAGCGTTTGCAAGTGGTTGAGGCGTTGCGCGATGCCAACAGCCGCATCGAAAATCGTCCTGAGTGGATGGTCGTGAAGGTGGTGCCTGTCATTCCACCCGAGCTCCGTCCTTTGGTGCCGCTCGACGGTGGACGCTTTGCGACATCCGATTTGAACGACTTGTACCGCCGTGTGATCATCCGCAACAACCGTTTGAAGCGTTTGGTGGAGATCAAGGCGCCTGAAGTGATTTTGCGGAACGAGAAGCGCATGCTCCAAGAGGCCGTCGACAGTCTGTTCGACAACAGCCGCAAGAGCAGCGCCGTGAAGACGGAAAGCAACCGTCCGCTCAAATCTTTGAGCGACAGCTTGAAGGGAAAGCAGGGACGTTTCCGTCAGAACTTGCTCGGTAAGCGTGTGGACTACTCTGCGCGTTCGGTCATTGTCGTTGGACCCGACCTGAAATTGCACGAGTGTGGCATGCCCAAGAACATGGCCGCGGAGCTTTACAAGCCATTCATCATCCGCAAGATGATCGAGCGTGGTGTGGTGAAGACCGTGAAGAGCGCCAAGAAGATTGTGGACGCCAAAGAGCCCGTGGTGTGGGACATTCTTGAGAATGTCATGAAAGGGCACCCGGTCCTGCTCAACCGGGCACCAACGCTGCACCGTTTGGGCATCCAGGCATTCCAGCCCAAACTGATCGAGGGCAAGGCATTGCAGTTGCATCCTCTGGCGTGCACAGCATTCAACGCCGACTTTGACGGTGACCAAATGGCGGTGCACTTGCCACTTGGCTCAGCGGCCATTTTGGAGGCGCAGCTGTTGATGTTGGGCTCGCACAACATTTTGAACCCTGCCAACGGAGCTCCCATTGCCGTTCCTTCTCAGGATATGGTCTTGGGCTTGTACTACATCACGAAGGAGCGTTCGTCTTCGAAGGAGCATGTGGTGAAGGGCGAGGGCATGGTGTGCTACTCTTCTGAAGAAGTGCGCATCGCGCATCAGGAAGGCCGCTTGGACTTGCACGCCGCCATCAAGATGCGTTTTGTCGACATCGATGGAAACGCGAGCTTGATTGACACCACATGTGGACGAGTCCTGTTTAACGAACACGTCCCTGCAGAGGCGGGCTTCATCAATGAGCTTTTGACGAAGAAGTCGCTCCGCGGCATCATTTCTCACGTCTTGAACAGCGTGGGTGTGCCACGAACGGCACAGTTCCTCGACGACATCAAGGAGCTCGGATTTACCATGGCATTCAAGGGTGGTTTGTCCTTCAACTTGAACGACGTCATTATCCCACCTGAAAAGGAGGAGTTGGTTGTCAAAGCCACGTCCCAAGTGAGCGAGGTGATGGACAACTACAACATGGGTCTCATCACCAACAACGAGCGTTACAACCAAATCATTGACATTTGGACACATACGAATTCTCGTTTGACAAACATTTTGATGGATCGCTTGGAAACTGACAAGCAAGGTTTCAACTCGATCTACATGATGATGCACTCCGGTGCCCGTGGTTCAAAGGAGCAGATTCGTCAGCTTTCGGGCATGCGTGGTTTGATGGCCAAGCCGCAAAAGTCTTCAGCGACTGGCGGTCAGGACATCATTGAAAACCCCATTCTCTCCAACTTTAAGGAAGGCTTGAGCATCTTGGAGTACTTCATCTCCACGCACGGTGCGCGGAAGGGTCTTGCGGATACGGCCTTGAAAACAGCCGATGCAGGTTATTTGACGCGTCGTTTGGTGGATGTGGCCCAGGATGTGATCATCACAGAAGACGATTGCCACACGTTGCGCACGCTGACCATCACTCCCTTGCGTCAGAACGATGAAATCGTCGAGGGTATTGGCGACCGAATCGAAGGTCGAGTGGCCGGCGAAGATGTGCATCATCCTGCAACGGAAGAAGTATTGGTCGCAAGAAATGAGATGATAACTCCGTCCTTAGCAAAGGCAATTGAAAAATTCGGCGTCCAGGAGGTGGAGGTTCGATCGGTTTTGACTTGTGAATCTCGTCAAGGGGTCTGTGCGATGTGCTACGGTAAAAACCTCGCCACCAACCGCCCTGTGCAAACAGGTGAGGCTGTGGGTGTGATTGCAGCACAGTCCATCGGGGAACCTGGAACGCAGTTGACCCTGCGTACATTCCACGTGGGTGGTACCGCTTCGAAAATCTCGGACGAGAACCAAATCCGCACCAAGCACGAAGGTGTCGTAGAAATCGACGATCTCCGTACGGTGGATCGCACCACGGCCGGAGGCGAGAAAGAGGTCGTGGTCGTCTCGCGTTCATCGGAATTCAAGGTCATGGATCCAGAGACCAACGTGGCGTTGTCCACAACGGTTCTCCCTTACGGTTCTGTGCTCTTTGTGAAGGAAGGCAAGAAGATCAAGAAGGACACTTCCGTTTGTGAATGGGATCCTTACAACAACGTCATCATCTCTGAAGAAGAAGGCACAGTGGCCTTCGAGAGCATTGAAGCGGGCGTGACCTACCGCGAGGAACTTGACGAACAAACGGGATTCCGTGAAATTGTGATCACCGAGTCTCGCGACAAGAAGAAGAACCCTGCCGTGTTGATCATTGGCAAGAAGAAGGAGGTGCTTCGCACCTATTCTTTGCCTGTGGGGGCTCACCTCTCTGTGAAGGAAGGAGACAAAGTGGGCAAGGGCCTTATCTTGTGTAAGATTCCACGTGTGGCCGGCAAATCTGGTGACATCACAGGGGGTCTGCCACGTGTCACTGAGCTTTTTGAAGCTCGGAACCCCTCGAACCCGGCAGTGGTGTCTGAGGTGGACGGCATCGTGAGCTACGGCAAGATCAAGCGCGGCAACCGCGAAATCATTGTGGAAGCACGTACCGGAGACAAGTTCAAGTACATGGTGCCCCTGTCGAAGCACATCCTCGTGCAGGACAACGACTTCGTGAAGGCAGGCATGCCTTTGTCAGACGGTGCTGTGACGCCGAACGACATCTTGAACATCATGGGGCCTACGGCCGTTCAGGAGTACATCGTGAACGAGATCCAAGACGTCTACCGTCTCCAGGGTGTGAAAATCAACGACAAGCACTTCGAAGTCATCGTACGTCAGATGATGAAGAAGGTGGTCATCGAGGATGGTGGTGACACTCAATTCCTCGAAAAGCAAATCATCGAGAAGTCTGACTTCTTGAATGAGAACGACCGTGTGTTTGGCATGGTCGTGGTCACCGACGCCGGTGGATCCGAAACCCTCAAGGTGGGACAAATGGTGTCTGCACGTCGCCTGCGCGACGAGAACAGCTCCTTGGTGCGTCGTGACCTTCCCAAGGTGGAAAGCCGCGATGCCATCCCAGCGACCTCGCGTCCACTGCTTCAGGGCATCACCCGTGCGTCCTTGCAGACGAAGTCCTTCATCTCAGCCGCGTCCTTCCAGGAAACGACAAAGGTGTTGAACGAGGCTGCAGTGAGCGGCAAGCAAGACCACTTGCTCGGCTTGAAAGAGAACGTGATTGTGGGTCATTTGATTCCTGCCGGAACAGGCACCCGTCAATTCTCGGACTTGAAGGTGGGCTCCAAGGAGGAATTCGATTCCCTTGTGGAGCACGCGTCAAGCGAAGAGTGATTGCGCGAAATCATGAATGAAAAAAGGCACCCAAGGGGTGCCTTTTTTTGTGCCTGAATGTGGCGAGAAGAGAAGGGGATTCGCGGATGTGACTTATTTCTGCTCAATGGCACGGGCAGCAGCCTTGGCAGGGTCTTCTTTGGCTTTTCCTTCTTCCGGTTGGGTCACTCCGCAAAAGCCAAACAGGCAGTTTTCTTTGATGATGCGGTCGACAAAGTCGGGGACCATCTCCACCCAGTCCTCACCGCCATTTTTGATGGACTCCAAAGCTGCTCGACTGAAGATGGACAATACTTCAGGGTCGAAATTGTGGATGTCCGTAATGCGCTTGTTGAAGGTGAGGTAATCGTACAGCGGCTTGATTCGCGGATGGATGGGGGTGGTTGTGGTGGTCCACAATTCACCGGATTCCTCGTCCTTCCAGGGGTAAAGCAGGATTTTGAGGTCGCGCGAAAACAGGATGCCAAAGGCTTCTAAGATGCCGCCATTCAAATTGCGGTAGTAGCGCTCGTTGAAAATCTCCACGAGGGTGGATGCCCCCATGATGACACCCATGCGTTTTTTGGTGTGGCGCGAGAAGAACTCCACCAGCTTGTAGTACTTCTTGTAGTTGCTGATAAGCACCGTTTGGCCAATGCTGCACAACACGTCTGCCCGATCGAGGAAGTCTTGTTCGTCAATGTCGCCCTCTGCACTGAGGTTGTTGAGGGTGATTTCGAACAGCACTTGCAAGTTCTCAGGGTCGACTTTGGGCTCTTGCTTAAATTGGGCGAGGCCCTTGGCGATCATGTCGATGTTGACCTTGGTGACGGGGCGGAAACTGCCTCGAATGGCCAGGATGTTCTTCTTGTAAAGCACATCTGCTGCCTGGCGGTTGCGTCCGTCAGGGGAGAAGATGACGGCATCTGTCATGCCTTGCTTGACGAGCTGAAGGGACATCAGACGGTTGTCGACTTCGACAAAGTCGGGCCCGTTCATTTGGATCATGTCGATTTCCAGCTGGTCTCGATCCAGGTTGTCGTAAAGGCTCTGCAGCAGCTCTTTGGGGCGCTTGTAGAAGTAGAAGGCCCCGTAGATGAGGTTGACCCCAAGCATGCCCGTGGTTTGCTGTTGCAGCAAAGCGTCCTGCTCGTGAAAACGTGCGTGGAGCACAATGGTGTTGGGCTCGCTTGTCGCCGAGGATTGAAACTTGATGCCAAACCAACCGTGACCTTGCGTGGTCTTGTGGTAGTTGATGGTGGCCACCGTGTTCGCAAAAGCGAAGTATTGTTTCGTAGGGTGATCGTCGCGCGTGATGCGTTCTTCAATCAACCCGTACTCGTGTTCGAGCATCTTGTCGATGCGCGACTCGCACACATACCGTCCCTTGGCCTCCTTTCCGTAAATGGCGTCACTGAAATCCTTGTCGTAGGCGGAAATGGTCTTGGCAATGGTGCCTGAAGCTCCGCCTGCACGAAAGAAGTGGCGAACGACCTCTTGTCCAGCCCCGATCTCGGCGAAGGTGCCGTAGAGATCTTGGTTGAGGTTGATGCGAAGGGCCTTTTGCTTGGCCGAAAGAATGACGCGTTCCAAGTCCACAACGAAATCGGTAAGATTTGTATCAAAGGTAAGGATACCTTCGTGCCATGAACGGCGTAGAGGTGAAGAGATTGTCTCGTCTGGTTTTCCTGGGCACAGGGACCTCCCAAGGTGTGCCCATCATTGGGTGCGATTGTGAGGTGTGCACGTCCTCTGATTCAAGGGACCGGCGCCTTCGGACCTCGGTGACGTTGGAGTCCTCGTCTTCGAGGGTGGTGATTGACACAGGTCCAGATTTCCGAGTCCAAATGCTGCGCGAGGGCATTCGTCAACTCCATGCGGTGGTTTACACCCACGAGCACAAGGATCATTTGGCGGGAATGGATGACGTGCGTCCGTTCAATTATCTCCAAAAGCGCGCAATGACCCTCCATGCTTCGGACAGGGTGGAGGAGGCTTTGCGACGGGACTTTCACTACGCCTTCGATGAATTCAAACACGGCGGTGTGCCCGACGTTCACGTGTCGCGCATCGAGGACCACCAGCCGTTCGAGGCAGGAGGGATGCATTGGCACCCTTTGCCCATCATGCATGGAAAGTTGCCCATCCATGGATTTCGCGTGGACAATGTGGCGTACATCACCGACGCCAGTCACATTTCAGACGAAACGATGTCCCAATTGCAAGGCTTGGAAGTGCTTGTGCTCAATGCACTTCGTCCCCACCCCCATTACAGCCATTTCTCCCTGCCCGAGGCTTTGGAGGTGGCGCATCTCATCCGCGCCAAACGCACCTATTTCACGCACCTCAGTCACCTCATGGGGCAGCATGAGCAGGCCGAGGCGAGCCTGCCTGAAGGCATCCGATTGGCGTATGATGGCTTGACGTTGGTGCGAGAAGAGGGCGTGTGGACGGAGGTGCCGTCACCTTGGACAAATCCTGCGCCATGAAGATGTTGTCTTGGCTGGGGCGCCTGCCCCGTTGGATGTTGACGTTTCTGGCGTGGAAAGTGACGGTGCTTGCGTTGCTTGTCGGAGGGTACCGCGGCAAGGTGGTTCGCGCCAATTTGAAGCGCGCTTTTCCTGACCTCTCTAGGGGACAGCGCTGGTGGAGATATGCCGCATTCCAACGTCACTTCGCTCAATTGATGGTAGAGTCAGCCAAGCTCTTCACCATGTCACGAGCTGAAGTAGATGCAGGCATGGTGCACCATGGCAAAGGGGTGATGGACGCGTTGCACGCCCAGGGCAAGCATGTACTTGTGGCAGGAGGCCACATGAACAATTGGGAGTGGAGCGCCCTGACCTTGAACCAAAACCTGCCTTTCCGCACCATGGCCCTCTACAAGAAGCTCAGTGAAAAGGATGCGGATAAGATGATGCGGGAGAGCCGTGGGCGCTTTGGTCTGGAGATGGTCTGCACCAAAGAGGGGCGGGCTTGGATGAACGTGGCTCGACACGCCGATCCCGTGGCGGTCATCATGGGATTTGACCAAAGCCCCGCCGATCCAACCAAGTGTTGGTGGACCACCTTCCTTGGCACCGAGACGGCGGTGTTTTATGGACTGGAGCAATGGTCCAAGATGTACGACATGGCGGTGGTCTATGCGAGCATTCGCCGGGTCGGACCTTGGAAATACACGTTGACCTACGAATTGATTGCGGACGAGGTCAGCGACTTGCCCGAAGGCGAGGTGTTGGACCGTTGTTTGGCCAAGCTGGAACGTGAAATCCACATGGATCCTGCGCGATGGTTGTGGTCGCACAAACGCTGGAAGCACAAACGCCCTGCATCGCAGCCGTGCCATCCACGCCGCCACAGCGCGTCACAGCCCTAAGTTTGTCTCATGCACGGCCAAGCACCTCTTGCGGAGCGAATGCGTCCCCAATCGTTGGACGAGTATGTGGGGCAGCAGCACCTTGTGGGCGAAGGGGCGGTTTTGCGGCGCGCCATGAAGGCAGGTACGTTGCCCAGCATGATTTTGTGGGGGCCTCCGGGGGTGGGGAAAACGACACTTGCCCGACTGATTGCGTCCGAATCCGATCGTCCCTTTCACGCGCTCAGCGCCATTCACAGTGGGGTGAAAGACGTGCGTGCCGTGCTGGATTCCGCCAAGCGCGACGGAATGTTTGCAGGCCGAGCGCTGTTGTTCATCGACGAGATTCATCGGTTTTCGAAATCCCAGCAAGACAGCTTGCTCGGGGCAGTGGAAGCCGGGACCATCACCCTGATTGGCGCCACGACGGAAAACCCTTCTTTTGAAGTCATCCCCGCCTTGCGGTCGAGATGTCAAACGTATGTGCTTGAATCCCTGTCCGCCGAGGTGCTGATGGGATTGGTCCATCGCGCTCTGAAGGAAGACGACAAGATGGCGCAACGCAAGGTGGAGATCGCTGAAGAAGAGGCGTTGTTGCGGGCAAGTGGAGGAGATGCCCGCCGTTTGCTCAACACCCTTGAGTTGGTGGTCAATGGACTGGAGCCCGACGAGAACGGGGCGTGTGTACTGACCAACGAAGCGGTGAAAGTGCGGGTGCAGCAACCCCATTCGGGCTACGACAAAGGTGGGGAGGCCCACTATGATGTGGTCAGTGCATTCATCAAAAGCATCCGCGCCAGCGATCCCAACGCGGCGGTGTATTATTTGGCCCGCATGGTGGAGGGAGGGGAAGATCCCAAATTCATTGCCCGACGCCTGCTCATCGCGTCGTCCGAAGACATCGGCAATGCCAACCCCACGGCGCTGGTGTTGGCCAACAACACCTTTCAAGCGGTGGAGCGCATCGGGTGGCCTGAGTCTCGCATCATCCTCGCGCAGTGCACGGTGTATTTGGCCACCAGTGCCAAGAGCAATGCCTCTTACAAGGCCATTGGACAGGCCCAAGAGTGGATTCGTACACACGGAGAAGCGCCTGTGCCCTTGGCTTTGCGCAATGCACCCACGGGCATGATGAAGGAGTTGGGGTATGGGGCAGGATATGCCTACGACCACGACGCAGCGGGTGGATTCAGTGGCCAGGAGTGCCTGCCGAACGGCATGGAAGGCACGACCTTTTACGTGCCGGGGAACAACCCCCGAGAGCAGGCCGCGCTCGAATGGTTGAAAGCACGGTGGGGCAACAAGTACGGCTACTGATTCGAGAAGTCAGTCTGTTGCGAAGGTGCTTGAAGCCGCTGGACGTCAATGGGTTTCTGTGCGTTCCAGTGTCCCCATGTCGTAGTGCTCTGTGTGCGTCAATTGCCCCGTGCTCGAATAGTGGTAGACCGGGCCATCTAGTTGCCCCGCGACGTACTCGCCTTCTCGGCTCACCTGAACGCCTTGCATGACCCTGCGCTGAAGTTGTTCTCCCGTGTCGGCATCCGTGAACGTCTCCAGGACAAAACCACCCTGGTCGTGCCATTCTCGGAAGGGGCCGTCGAGCTTCTTGTCCCGGTAGTTGATTTCGGATTCCGGACGCTCCTCGCCATACCAAGTGGTGAAGGTGCCATTGACCCGAATGGTTTCAATCAGGTTGCCGGCGCGGTAACGGTGAATGTGTTGCAGGCGTCCGTCTTCGAGGTAAAACTTCCAGCTCCCTTCTTCGGAACCTTCGAGGTAGTTTCCCTGACTCAACCGAGCACCGCTCCCGTAATGCGCCTCAAAAGGGCCGTCCAACGTGCCGTCTCGGTAGGTGATTTTCTGCCGCAGTAAGCCGTTGTCATGCCATGCGTTCCATTCGCCATGCATTTCACCACGGCGGTGGTGGCCCCGTTCACAGACGGCGCCGCTGGGCAGGTATCGCTCTTCGAGGCCGTCTTTTTGGCCTTCGTCGTAGTGAATCAGGGCAGTGAGGTTGCCTTTGTTTGAAAACAAGGACCATGCACCGTGCCGCACAGGCGTGGCGGGTCGTGATTCAAGGGCCGCATCTCGGAGTTTGAGGGAGGGGTGCAGGTATCCGCCTTGGGCGGCCACCTGGCCATTTGCACTGAAGACGGTGGCGTCCGATTGGGAGGGGTCCTCCCTGTGCACGAGGTGTGTCAGGGCGGTGCCGTCTTCGCGGAAGTACCACCAGCTTCCCGTGGGGGTGCCGTGGTCGAATGTGCCAGCGTAGTAAAGCTCCCCGGACCCGTACACCCGGACCCAGGGTCCATGCCTAAACCCCTCGTCGTCTGTGACATTGTAGTCCAACCCAAACGTTCCGGAAGGCCACGCGTTGTGCGCTTCCAAGGGTCGGTCGAACGGGGGGGATTGGGACGTTTGGCCTGTGGGTTGTGCCCAGAGCCCGCCAGAACACAGCACAATCAGGGCAGACCCCGTGAGGAAAAGAGAGAACCAGCTGCGCATCATGGAACAAAGATGCGTCTTGTCATGGACGAAGCCCTGTGCTTTGGGTACTTTTGCAATCCCAATCCGTTCTATTCATGAAAGTAACAGTCGTCGGCGCCGGAAACGTAGGTGCCACTTGCGCAAATGTGTTGGCCACCCGTGAGGTCGCCAATGAAGTGGTTTTGTTGGACATCAAAGAAGGCTTCGCCGAAGGCAAGGCCCTTGACATCTGGGAAACCGCGCCCATCAACTTGTACGATACCCGCACTGTGGGTTCAACCAACGACTACAGCAAGACGGCTGGATCGGATGTGGTGGTCATCACGAGCGGTTTGCCACGCAAGCCAGGGATGAGCCGTGACGACTTGATCGCCACCAATGCAGGCATCGTGAAGACCGTGACGGAAAACGTCATGAAGCACAGCCCTGATGCCATTGTGGTCATCGTCTCCAACCCACTCGACGTGATGACGTACTGCGCGTACCTTACAGCGAAGGTGGACAGCAAGCGTGTGTTTGGCATGGCGGGCATCCTCGACACGGCGCGCTACCGCGCCTTCCTCGCAGAGGAATTGAATGTCAGCCCCAAGGACATCCAAGCGGTGTTGATGGGCGGCCATGGCGACACCATGGTGCCGCTTCCTCGCTATACCACCGTCGGTGGCATCCCTGTGACGGAGCTCATCGACGAAGACAAGCTCAACGCGATTGTGGAGCGCACCAAGAAGGGTGGAGGTGAAATTGTGAACTTGCTCGGCACGTCTGCATGGTATGCGCCGGGTGCGGCCGCAGCCCAAATGGTTGAGGCCATCGTCCGCGACCAGCGTCGCGTGTTCCCTTGCTGCGCGTGGTTGACCGGCGAGTACGGTGTGAACGACCTCTACTTGGGGGTTCCCGTCATCCTCGGCAAGAATGGCATCGAGCGCATCATCGAGCTGGACCTCAACGACGACGAAAAGGCGTTGTTGTCCACAAGCGAAAGTGCGGTGCGTGACGTCAAGCACGTGCTCGACGGACTCAGCCTCTGAGTCTCTTTTGAAATCGCTCGTTTATTCGGGCAACTTGATCCAGGTCAAGGGCGTTCCCATTGGGACGCCCTTGCTGTTTCCGGGGATGTGTACAGGACGAATGACATACGTACCAGGCGCCCAGTCTGACGTCTCCATGGCGCCTTCTCGTTCCCTTTGAACGACAACGTGTCCGACTTTCTTGCCGGTCACGCTCCACGCGGTGAGTTCTCCTGACCATGGCTGGGCACTGCGCCAGCGGAATGCGTCGCGCCCCGGATTGGGCATCACTTGCCACTTCCACGCAGGCAGGGATCCGGCGTCCACAATCACGGTGTCGGTGCTGCTGCTGTACGCGAGGAGGCCACCGTTTTGGATGCCTACCAAGGCATCGAGCAACCCGTCGTTGTCCACATCGGCAATCGCTGCGGCGCAACGGAAGCCTTCTCGGCCTCCAAACACCGCGTCGTCGACTTCGAGGAGTTCCGAATCCCAATTGTCCGATGCCAAGCCAAAATCTTGCACGGTGCCCGTTTCATTGGCCACGAACACGCGAAGGCCCTCCGACGTGGGGGTCAGTGCAGGGACGCTGTAGCCGTTGATGCCGAGAAGGTTGTCCACGAGAATATTCCCCCAGTTTTCTCCGTGGATGGGGGAGATGTATTTGGACCACGAGCCCAACGAAGTGCGTTCAAACATCGTGAGCGTGCCGTTTTTTTCACCGACGACCATGTCGAGGTCGCCGTCGCCATCCATGTCGTGGAGTTGCGGCGTGGCAAATTGTCCTACGTCGATGGCTTCTCCGCTGCCATCTTCAGGAATGGACAGGGCGGTCAGCGCGAATTCAGGCCACGCTCCTGCGGGAGCCACGTTGGTGAATTCGTGTATGCGTCCCAATTCGTCTCCCACGAGGACGTCCAAGTCGCCGTCGCCGTCCAAATCGCCGAAGGCTGGGTAGGGGCTTTCGATCTGGAAGTCCTCCAGGGCAATCCAATCGGGGTCGACGAGGTCAAACTGTGGTTCTGTAGTGGTGCCGGCATTGCGGAAGACCGCCACGGCAGCGGGCGTTTGGCCCACGCCTTCGTAGCGTTCCTTGTTGGCCACGGCCAAATCCAACAATCCATCCCCGTCAAAGTCGTGAAAGGACGGGTAGGCACCGCGCCCCAAATCGACCATGCCGTCTTGCAAGTAGGTTTCAGTGATGAACTGCCAAGCGGGCTCGTCCTCGGTGCCTGTGTTGCGGAAGAAGTGAACGCTCTCGTCGTCGTTGGTTTCCAAGGGCGTGTTGGGCGAGAACAACAAATCGCGGATGCCGTCTTGGTCGACGTCGAGGTGGAATGCCGCGGGAAAACGCGCCAAATTGACGGCTTGGTCGCCGTACAAGTTGCTCGGAAACGTGGGGTCCACAAACGTGGCACTGTCCAAAGATGAGGGACCCACTTCGAGCACCACAGCGAGCGCTTCGGGATAGGTGACGTCGCTGATGATGAGGTCCTTGGGTCCTCCGGGTTCGAGTTGAAGCGAGGTCAATGTGCCACCGGCATGCAGTCCGGTTCGCGACACGTCCGAGGTAACGATGCCGGGGTTCTCCACGTTGAACGAGCAGTCAAAATCGTCTCCGATGAAAAGGGCATTGTTTTCTGCAGCTTCGGCGAGCATGCCGTAGCAACGGTTGGTGCATTCGAGGTCGAGCCCGCATGGGGTTTGACCTTCGAAGCGGTACAACGTGGATGCGGTTTCCGTGAAGGTGATGATGTCCAAATCGCCGTCGTCGTCGTGGTCCATGATGGCAGGCAAATCCATACCCAAGCAGATGACAGGCAGGTCACTGGGGTCTGACCCAATCAGGTCGAAGGTGGCGAAGAGGCTGAGGGGTTCAGGGTCGAACGACGGGCCCTCCCCGGGCTGGGTGGTGTTGGTGAACACCCGAATGCCATTTTGGTGGCTCGTGAAGATGTCTGGTTTGCCGTCGCAATTGTAATCGCGAAGCAAGCACCAATCCACCATGTCAGGCCAGCCCTCGGTCCAGTCCCACCGCAGGGTCAAATCCTCGCCAGCAATGCGCTCGAACATCAGCACTCTGCTGCCGTCGCGGTCGAACGCAAAGAGGTCGTCGTCTCCATCGAGGTCGGCGTCAAACGCCGACCACTGCGGGGCCGTCAGTCCGCCGACCCAAGGGTTAGACAAGGCGACCTCATCCAGAACCACCGGCCAAGTGCCGGGTTCCCAACTGGGAGGCATCTCCTGTGCGTTCAACAGCGTGGATACAGCAGCCAACAGGGCGGGGAAGAGAAGGTGAAGGTTCATGGGCTTGAGACTGGGTCAATACAACCAAAATCGGGGCGGAAAGGTTGTCTACGCTCAGCGCAACGCTTGGGGAACGTAGGCCAGGTCATCAAGGCCGATCACGTGGCCATTTTCTGTGGTGACATGGCCACTCCTCACACGCGCTTTATTGGCCGTGATGCCACCTCGGGTGGAGATCTCGAGGGTGGTCCCTGCAAGCGTAGCGTGGGTGTCTTTCGACTTGAGGTCGTCGTAGGTCAGCGTCATGGGAATGACGTGGTTGCCCACGAAATCATCGATGTCGTACTGGTTTCCTTCCTTGATCAACCGCAACCAAGGGTCCCAGTTCTCAAATGCGTCATCCGTGGGGCAGAGAAGTGTCACCCCACCCGAGTGGATGGTTCTGCTGAGGCTTGAAGCCTTGACCAATTGCCCAAATCGGCTGTGCCGTTCCGTGCTGATGACGTAGCGATACGGACTGATTTTGTTCTCGACTTTGACTTTGTTCATCTCTTGGAAACGATCCATGTCGCGGCCTTGACGCTCCATGTTGAGTCTTCCTGCGGGGCTCATTTTGGAGGCGGGATTGGGAAGGGCATCTGAAGCGGAATCGGTGCACCCCGTCAGGCAAAGCAGGGCCAAGAAACAGGCGGCGAAGGAAGCATGGAAAAGAGGTGTCTTCATGAGGGAAAGGTAAGGAGGCGAGGTGGGTCCGTGGATGGTTTGTGAACAACGCATTGAACCGCAAAGGTGACCGTGCTGTAGTTTTGTCAATGAGGATGCAATGATCAAACCTCGGACAAGATGAAACACGTTGGAAACACCCCCTTCGACGCGCGTTTGGATGCCGTCGGACTTGAAGGAGTGGGCCGAGCCCACTGGAACCTTCCCCCTGCCAAACTCATTCTTCAAACCCTCCTTCGTGGCGAAGGCGTCTTGACCGACCAAGGTGCGCTGGCCATTGAAACGGGGGAATTCACGGGACGGTCCCCAAAGGACCGTTTTTTGGTGGAAGACGAAACCACCGCCAACAGGGTGGATTGGGGAAGCATCAACCAACCCATGTCGTCCGAGGCCTTTCAGACCTTGTTGCAGGATGTGCAAAGGCACCTCGAAGGGCGGAGCGTGTTTGTCAAGGATGCCGCCGTGGGGGCGGATGAACGGTACCGCATCCCGGTGCGCGTGGTGGCCGAGAAGGCGTGGTCTTCGTTGTTTGTCGACAACATGTTTATTCGCCTCACCGACCAAGAGCGGTGGGTGGCCGAACCCGATTGGCATGTCATCTGTGCGCCGAGTTTCAAAGCGGATCCAGCCAAGCACGGGTGCCGTCAAAGCAATGTGAGTGCCATCGACTTTGGCCGCAAAATCATCGTTGTGGCAGGTTCTGGGTACACAGGCGAAATCAAAAAAGGCATGTTCTCGGTGATGAATTTCATCTTGCCTGTGCAGCACGACGTCCTGCCCATGCACTGTTCCTCGAACCAAGACGAACAAGGCAATGTGGCTGTGTTTTTTGGCCTTTCAGGCACGGGGAAGACCACGCTGAGCAGCGATCCCAACCGCGCATTGATTGGGGACGATGAGCACGGCTGGACCGCAGAGGGTGTGTTCAACATGGAGGGAGGATGCTATGCCAAAACCATCGACCTCAGCCCGGAGGGAGAGCCTGAAATTCACCAAGCCATCCGTTTCGGTGCGCTTCTCGAGAACATTGGGTTCGAAGAAGATGGCGTGACCCCCAAATACGCGGACGACAGCATCACACCCAACACGCGTGTGAGTTACCCGATTCATCACATTCCAGGCGCCGTGAACCCCAGCTTGGGAGGACATCCAACGGACATTTTCTTTTTGACCTGCGATGCCTTTGGCGTGTTGCCTCCGTTGTCCCGACTGGACAAGGGGCAAGCGATGTACCATTTTTTGTCGGGCTACACCGCCAAGGTGGCTGGAACAGAGGCAGGTGTTGTGGAACCCCAAACCACCTTCTCTGCATGCTTTGGTGCGCCGTTCCTGCCGCTCCATGCTACGGAATATGCACGCATGCTCGGCGAACGCATGACCCAACACGGCGTGCGCATGTGGCTCGTCAACACCGGGTGGACTGGAGGGGGTTACGGCGTGGGTCACCGCATGAAGTTGTCCTACACCCGTGCCATGATTGCCGCAGCCCTCCGCGGAGACCTTGACGCGGTCGAGACCACGATCCACCCCGTGTTCAAACTCGCGGTTCCAGTGGGATGCGCAGGCGTGCCTCACGAACTCTGGGACGTGAAAGGAACATGGGAGGATGGCGCGGCGTATGACTTGGCTGCCCACGAGTTGGCGTCTCGCTTTGCGGACAATTTCACGCAATTTGAAGAGGTGGCCACAGTTGAGATGAAGGCAGGTGCACCCCTTGTGACGGCGGTGTCACAAGCTTGAATGTCTGCATGACTGCAGGGTTACCTTTGCGTCATGCACACGTGTTTCCATCCTGAACTTCAGGCTGGCGTTTCGCCCCTATCAGAGGAGGAAGCGCTGCACGTTGTCCGTGTGTTGCGGATGACCGAAGGACGAACTGTCAGGCTCATCGATGGCGTTGGTGGGGAGGCCATCGGAACGTTGACGGCCGTGGGCAAGAGAAAGGCGTCCGTGCACGTGGAGCACGTGGACAGGGAAGAGGCCCGGCCTCCAGGATTGACCTTGGTTGTGGCACCCACCAAGGCGAACGACCGATTCGAGTGGTTGCTCGAAAAAGCGACCGAGCTGGGTGTGGAGGAGGTGATTCCCGTGTGGACACAACGCAGTGAACGCCGGGTGGACAAGCACGAACGCTGGCGCAAGGTGGTGGTCGCAGCCACGAAGCAAAGCCACCGCACGTGGATGCCCATGTTGCACCCCGCCTGTGCTCTGGAACAGGTGTTTGACTCACACCCGCATTTGACGAGCAGTGCAGGCGCCGTGGCACATTGCATGACCACCTGTGACAACACCCCTGAGCGTGTCGCCTGGCCCTTGTGGCAAGAAGGCCAAAACCACGCTTGGATCGCCATTGGTCCCGAGGGTGATTTCACCGCCGAAGAAGTGCTGTGGCTCGCCTCTCGGTCTGCAACACCCGTCCACCTTGGCGAGCTGAGGTTGCGGACTGAAACGGCAGGGATGGCCGCCGTGGCTCAATTCATGTGACCGACACTTCGCGTCCTTTCGCGCCCCGCTTATCTTTGAAAACATGTGGTCTCTTCGTTCCTTGGTGCGCATATTTCTCCTCCTCATGGGGTGGTGCGCCTGGTTGGGCCATGAAGGCGCCTTGGGCCAAGGGGCTTTGGGGGACCTTGACTTGGAAGTCATGGTTCCGCCCGGTGGGGTGTTGGACAATGGGGCACCTGCAGGTTGGCCTGTGCAGTCGGGCGACTTGCTGCTCTCACTCGTCCAAAGCCCCACAAGCATGTTCGCCACGCTCGTCGATGACGAAGCCAACTTGACATGGGCTGCGCAAACGCCGTATCGTGGATTCTGCATGAAACCATGGGGCCCCGGCGAGTTTGTGTGGTACAACTACACTTTGCGAAAGTGGACCGTGGTGGACGCAGCGTTCAACCCGCTAGACACCTTGACGCAATCGTTTGCGCCAGACGACGATTACCATGATGTTCATCGCTTCGAAGACGGGACGTATCTCGTGGTGCTCCTCGAGGAGGTGTTTGAAGATTTAACAAGCATCGGCGGTCTTTCGAACGCCAAGATTCTCAACCCTCGTTTGCTGCATTTGGACCCACAAGAACAAATCCTTAACGAGTGGAGCGGCCTTGACCACATGCCCGTGGATCCAAGTATCGACAACCTAGATTTTGCTGTCGTGGACCACTTGCATTGGAATGCCGTGCAATTTGATGAACATGGAGGGGTGCTTCTGAGCATGCGCAACCGACACCAAATCGTGCGCCTGAGGCCCGACGATTGGTCCATTCATTGGAAACTTGGGGGAGAAGACAGCGATTTCAGCCTCAACGATCCGGGGTGGGATGGGTTTCACATGCAGCACGACGTTCACGATGTGGGCAACGGTCGGATTTTGATGTTTGACAATGGCGTGTTGGACAACAATGGATTTTTGTCCAGGGCGTTGGAGCTCGCCTTGGACACCGTGAATTTCACGGCCCAAAACGTGTGGCAGTTTGCCCACCCAAGTGACCTTTACGCCGCTGCACAGGGCAGTGCCATTCGCCTCGAAAACGGCAGCACCCTCATCGGTTGGGGCACGGCAGAAACCAGCGAGCACGGGACCCGTGTCACGGAAGTGACGCCGGGAGGCCACATTGCCTTCGAAGTGCGGTTGACCGACGGGTCGACGTTGTACAGGGCGAGAAAGTACCCCACGGGGATGCTCTCCGGCTGCACGGCGGAAAACGCCGTCAATGCATCCAATTCCCCGTGGTTGCTAGACGCAGACGATTGCGTGTTTGACCTTGACGAAGATGGATGGACTGACGAAGACGGCGACTGCGATGACGCCGATGCCACAGTATATCCTGGGGCCAACGACATTCCGCTTGACGGAATCGACCAAGATTGCGATGGCGTGGATGCTGTCCCAGGATGCACGGATGCGGCCGCAACCAACTTTGCTTCTGATGCATCGGTCAACGACGGCTCATGCACCTACTTGACGTTGTTCAAGGTGGACATCTCCCAAGAGGAGGGTGGAGGATGGGACGTCTTGGCATGTGGATTGGAGTGGACGTCCGTCTCCGATGTCGGTTTTGAAAATGCGTCCACGGTGATGCCGACCAATGCGGCATGGGAAACGGCGCAATTTTCCTTGGCATTGGGCTTGGGCTCGCATGCCTACCGGTTTGTTCGACCCGATGGGGTTGCCGAAGTGGACGCTCGAAACCTGACCATCGAAGGGGGGGCGAGTCTGGTCGATGCAGGGGTGGTGTGTTTCAACGAGGACTTCGGTTGCCCTGGATGCACAGACCCGATGGACGTGGCTTACAATCCTTGGGCTGTGACCGATGAAGGGTGCGAAGGATGGTCTTTGTCGGGCTGCACCTATCCCCAGGCCACCAACTACAGCAATGCTGCGAACAACGACAACGGCACGTGCATCTTCGAACAAGGCAGTGCTTGCCCCGGGGACTTGGATGGAGATGGCAGCGTGGGCGTGGGCGACCTCATGGAGATGTTGGTCGCGATGGGCAGCACCTGCGATTGATCACTGTTCGTGCGAAGGGCCTCCAGGAATGGGACGCCAGTGTGTGACATCGCTGAAAAAATGATTGCTGTTGCCTTCTCCCGCCCAAAAGTGAAGTCCGTGCTTGGCGCGCTTCTCCTCATTCTTTGCGTAGAAGTCTTTGCAAAACCGCAAGACGACCACCTCCCGGGTTTCAAATTGAAAGTCTTTGCTCGGCAAGTAGACCTTGTTCCCAGGAATGAAGCCCAAGACGCGTTGGTCGTCGTCCGGCAACATGACGTTCACGTCCATCCATTCCTCACTCATGTCCCTTTGAATTGGGGTTTGCGCTTCTCCAAAAAGGCCTGTACGCCCTCCGCATAATCGTCAGTTTCAGCCGCTTCGAATTGCAAGTCGAGCTCCAGTTTCAATTGCGTGTGCAAGTTGTGGGTCATGGCGGCATGAAGGGCTTTCTTGGTCAGTCCCAGCCCCCGCGTGGGCATGTGCGCCAGTTTGGAAGCCAGGGTGCGAACAGTCTCGTCGAAGGCTTCCTCTGCCACGGCCTGGTGGATCAATCCGATGTCCTGGGCTTCCGCGGCAGGGAGAGGGGTGCCGAGCATGGTCAACGCCTTGGCGCGGGCCATGCCAACGAGCCGAGGGAGCCAGTAGGTTCCACCACTGTCTGGGATCAGCCCAATGTTGGCAAATGCCTGGATGAATTTGACCGACGATTTGGCCACCACAAAGTCGCAAGCCAAGGCGATGTTGGCCCCGGCGCCTGCAGCCACCCCATTGACCGCAGCCACTACGGGCTTTTCCATGTCACAAATCCGTCGAATGCTGCGGTTGTAGGTTTCTTCGACAATGACTTTGAACCCGGGAGAATGTTCTGAGGTGACCTCCTTCAAATCTTGTCCAGCACAAAAGGCGCGTCCCGTTCCGGTGAGGACGACGCAGCGCACCGCCTCGTTTTGGGCCGCTTCGTCCAGGGCGGCTTGGAAGGCACGTCCCATTTCTTGGTTGAAGCTGTTGAAGACATCAGGGCGGTTCAGCGTAAGGGTCATCACGCCCTCATTCAAATCGGTGAGCAAGGTTTCAGACATGCATGCAAGGTCCAAGAAAAAGCCCGGGCGCTGTGCCCGGGCTTTGGGTTGTTTTCAAGGGGTTTTCCCCATTCAACGCACCACGTGCAGGTTGCGCGTGTATCGCGTTTCGCCTTGACGAAATTGAAGGATATACGTGCCTGCAGGCAGCGCGCTCAAATCCAGGGTGGTGCGCGCGGACGTGAGGGTGGTCGTCAACACCTCGCGTCCACCGAGATCGGTCAAGGTCAGCGCTCCTTGACCAGGGGTGCTGAGGTTGACGTGCAAAAGGTCATTCGCCGGGTTGGGGAACACATTCCATACCACGTCGGGTGTGGTCAATCCGTCCAAGGCGTCAATCACAAAGTCCGCATTGCCAATGCATCCGGAGCTGTCCACCGCAAGGACAGAGTACTCCCCAGCCAAGAGGCTGTCCACACTCATTCCATCGGCAAAGGAATCCTCACTTTCTCCCTCAAACCAAGCGATGGCGTAGGGCTCCGTGCCGCCAGTCACCGTGGCCGTGGCAGATCCATTGCCCACACCCTCGTCGGTGGTGGTTTCGACGGTGATTTCCAAGAATTCACAGAGGTCAAAGTCGTACAAGGCGCAGGGGTCGTAGTTGCAGGCAAACTCGAACCCGCATCCAAACTCGAAGTTCTCCGCAGGGGCGAGGTAGCCGTCGTAGAAGTCATTGATGTATCCCGTGCTGTCGTACTGCAGGGTGTATGCGTTGCCAGACGAATCCAACACATTCATGTCACTGCCGCACAAGCTCAAGGCTTGGGTGGTCAAATCCGACACCACAATGTCAAAGCCATTGTCAATGAGGGTTTGGGCCACGTCATCCGTGATCACCCATGTCATGGCGGAGTCTGTCGCCGTCAGGGTGACAGGGAGGCTTTCGGACACAGCATACCCGCCGTTGCATCCGAGTTCCGGCTCGAGGGTACCCAAGACAAAGTCCAGCGAAGTCCCGTAGTCAGGTGCGAAGTAGATGCAGGAGTCCGCAGCGGTGGCGGTACTGTCGTAGTTGCACGCAAAGCTGTCCATGCATCCCATCACAGGCGGAATGCAGGCATCCAGTGGTGTGGGGTCCAACTCAATAACGCCTTGGGGCATCAAAGCCATCCCGTCGAATGCCACGAAATCCGAAGGATAGCGGTGTGCACGGAACGTCATGTTTTGGTTGATGCTGGGTTCGGAACCTTGGGATACGGGCGACGCCACGCCGCCGGCATTGATCAAGGGCGTCTTGTACCGCCATGCGACATCGCCCTCAGGCGTGATCTCTCGGGTGTCGCCCCAACGGCCGTAGCAAATCAAGCTGTTGCCGTTTTCCAACCGCTGGAAAGAGGACAGGCCTGAGGAGTAAATGGAATCGGGGGCCACGTAGGTCCAATCGAAATCGTTGGGGAGGTACGTGTTGTCCGCCATGTCTGTGGCAAAGCTGTTCTCGTAGTCCGTGTACGCGGGATTCAACAAATGAACGGCACTGTAGGCGCTGCCGTCTTCGGCCGGCACACGGTTGTTGAACACCGCAATTTTTCCGAAGTCAGGGTTGTTCACGGTGACGTGGTCGTAGACCCAGTGACAGTCGTGCTGGTAAAAAAGCTGTTGGTCGTCTTCCGTCCCCATGTCATACGCTTCGGGGTTCCCCCAGCGCCAGAGTAGCTTTCCAGGCGTGAAATTGTTGTAGTCGACAATCCAAAGCTCGTCAAACGTGGGCACGCTCAGCAAGAGGTGCTCGAAGTAGGGGTTGTAGTCGATGGCGTTGATGTGCAACCAGTCGCTGGGTTGGCTGCTGGGTGTGCCATAGTTCACATCAATCTTGTCGACGCTTTCACTGACCACGCCAAAGTTGTCTTTGCTTGCATCCAAGTCTTGGACCAAATGGTCCCACGCGTGCCATTCCCACACCACATTAGCGCTTCCGTTGCCGTCAGGGGAAAGCTCCATAATCATGTCGGACCAGAGTCCTTCTTCAGGAACCAATGCGGAGTCACGTCCCGCCTGCAAGGCTTCCTCGGCGCTGAAGTGCTCCCAAGCGATGGCGAACACATTGCCATTGGGTTTGACTTCGATGTCGTGGTGGAAGCGGCCTGTGCTGTCGTTCAAGGTGTACGACCACAGGACATCGTTGTCCCAGGTGCGTCGCTCGATGGTGGCGCCACCTCCGCCTGCCCAAATGGGGTTTGAAGAGAACACCTGAGGACGGTAGGTCATCACAATGTCTCCGTTTTCCTGGAGATACGCCACGTTGCCCGGCCGCAGGGTATCTGCATTCGTCCACATGTGAACCACCTCTCCACACAAGTCCAGCAAGTACACGTTGGGTTGGTTGTGGGGGTAGAGCAACGTGTAGCCTTCTTCGACCAAGTCAGGCTGGACTGCCGTCACACCAATGGTGTTTTGGGCGGAAGAGAAGGTCACGAAAAAGAGACTCAAAGCGGACAAAAAGAAGCGCAAGGGCATGATTTTTAGGTATAAAGTGATTCGTAGTGAAGCGAAGTTAATGGGAGATGGACAGTTTCAATGTGCTGGGGGCAAATCCATTACGACGCGGGTGAAAGGCTGCGACGTACAACCCTTCAGGCCACGATGCACAATCCACGAGGGTGGATGCCTGTTGGGTGGTGCGCATGAAAACGAGTTGCCCGGTGTTGTTGTAGATGCGCCAGGTGCCAGGCTGTCGGGTGGACAGCGTCAAACGAGACGTGGCTGGATTGGGAAAGGCTTGGATGGCAGGGCTGGCCACCAAAGCGGGACCCAAGGCCGAGGTTGAATCTTGTGAAGGGTGCAATTCACACCCCCAGACGTCGGGCCCCTCAAGGGGTTCAGAAGGGGTCAAGTCGCGACCTTCAAACCCGGGAAAAGACGGCCCGTACCGGTACGTGCGAAAGACGTTGTTTTGCTGGGGATTGTTTCCCTGCGAGACCACCCCAAAATTGCCTTCGGGATTGATGTACTCCCACACCATGTCTCCTTGCTGCGTCACTTCAAAGAGTCGACCGCCAGCGCCTTGACAGATCAAGAAATTGCCGTTGGGTTGAGGTTGAATCCCACTGATGTTGGAGCTGAAAAATCCGGGAGTGGGGGTGCTTGGGTACGTCCACGACCAGGTTTCGGGGCCAAAAGGCGCATCGACCTCCAACGCATAGCTGCCATCTTCGAGTAGGGGTGGGGCCCACACGTCGATGGTGGAACAGTCGCAACCCGGCCGGCCCGCCCCGTTGTTGTAAATCACCAGCGCGCCTTCTTGGGGATGTCCATCAGGAATCCACTGCACGTCGTGCTGTCCAAAAAACACCTGATCCTCCGCGTCTCCTCGGCCGTATGCTTCAGGATTGCCATAACGGTAAAGGAGGTCGCCGGCGGGGCCCGCAGCTTCCTCCGTGGTGGTGCCGTGGTCGATGATCCAAATCTCATTGAAGCGTCGTGCGCTGATTGCGATTTGGTCCAGGGTTGGATTGTAGTTCACCGCATTGCCGTGCATCCAGTCGCCGCTGTTCGCGCTGCCAGGACCGCCCCCGCCGCCCACATTGGCATGGTTGATGTTTAACCGGTGCGGGTGGTCTGCCGGCTCGCCAAAATGGGGAAGCGAGGCGTCCACGTTTTGCACGAGGTGGTCCCACGCATGCCACTCCCAGACCACGGTGCCGCCATCATTGCCTTCAGGGACAATTTCTGTGATGGATTCTGGCCACATCAGCTGGGGATTCACACGGCCCGCCGCCGCGGCTTCTTCGTTGGTTTTGAGCTGCCAAGCAAGCACCAAGACGTGGCCGTTGGGCATCCACGCGAAGTCGTGGTGGTGGTGTCGTACGTCGTCGGCCCAATCCAAGGCCCAAATCAATTCGTCGTCCCAGTTTTTGCGTTCCAAGCGACCGCCGACACCGCCACCTGCAAACGCGCCACTGACCTTGCAGCCCCTCGCCAAGCTGCCATCTTCAAGCAAGTAACAGGCTCCTCCGGAATTGAAGTCGCTGGTCCACGTGTTGATCACCTCTCCACAATTGTTGATGAGGTGGGTGTTGCCCGTACCCATGGGGTCGACCAGGGTGTATCCGTTGAATGCGACCTCTGTGTTGAGCAGGGTGCCCACGGTTTGGCCTTGGATTCCACTTTGAAGTGCAAAAAGGGCCAGCGAGAGAAGGAGAAGGTGCTTCATGACGACAGGTTGTTCCAAACGCCCTCAATGCGCGACTGGGAAATGAAAGACGCTTCGCGCGCCCAAACGTTGCATTGCGCCAAGGTTTCAAGGGAGAGGCCGAGGTGGCTCATGACGTTCCGGCATTCGTCCATCAGGTTGATGTTCATGACGCCAGGGTCGTCGGTGTTGAGGGTGGTGCGCACGCCGCGGTCGAGCAGTTGCATGAAGGGGTGGGCTGTCAAGGAGGGAACGGCTTGAGTTAGCACGTTGCTCCATGGACACAATTCCAGGGGGATGCGGTCTCGGACCAAACGCGCGATGACTTCCTCGTCGTGAATGGCTTGTACGCCGTGACCAATGCGGTCCGCACCCAGTTCGTCCAACGCCACGAGGATGTTTCGCGCAGCACCCGGAACGTCGGGTTCTCCCGCATGCACGGTGATGCCCAAGCCTTGGGCCTTCGCTTTTTGAAACAAAGGCGCAAAGGGTTGGGCGGGGTAATTCACCTCGTCGTCGGCCAAATCCAGCCCCACAAAATGCGTTTTGCGTTCCAAAATCCAGTCGCACCAACGCGCATTGTCTTCCACGCTCTTGATGCGTTGAAGCAAGCCAATGAGGCCGACCACCATGGGAAATTCGCGCTCCGCCCGGGCCACGCCACGTTGGATGGCTTCGAGCATGCGGTCGGCATCCATCGCTGGATGGGCGTCGAGAAGAAAGGAGGGAGCGTAACGCAATTCAAGCACACGGACGTTGCTGATTTGGTGCATGTCGGCACACACCTCGTAGGTCAATTGCTCCACTTTGTCTTCCGTGTCGATGACATCACGGGTGTTCAGGAATTTGTGGAGGACGGAGGGCAAATCTTGCATGGGAGCCTTCACCAAAAAGGCGTCGTCAAATGCCGCGTCGTCGCTCACGTCCATGCCGCGCTCTACGGCCCAGTGCTTCAAGGTTGACCGGCGAAAGGCCAACTCCAAGTGGCAATGCAATTCGACTTTGGGCAACGAGAAAAGGGCGTTGTCAGACATGTCACGAAGTTCACCCCCAACGCCTGCGCTTCCAACCCCCGGGTCGTAACTTCGCTTCATGGTGGTGGAGATCAAGAACAAGAAGGCATCCTACACGTATTTCCTGACGGACGATTTCACGGCAGGATTGGTGCTGTCCGGTTCGGAAATCAAGTCCATTCGCGGGGGCAAGGCGAGCATCACGGAATCGTATTGCCGCTTTGAAAAGGGAGAGTTGTGGGTGTACAACATGTACGTCGCCGAATATCCCAACGCCGGGTACATGCCGCAAGACCCGCGCCGCAAGCGCAAACTTCTGCTGCAGCGCACCGAGCTCAAAAAACTGGAGAAGAAGGTGAAGGATGTGGGGGTGACGCTCGTCCCGACGTTGCTTTTCATTGCAAGCAGCGGCTACGCCAAGCTTAAGTTCTCTGTGGCCAAAGGCAAGAAGCTGCACGACAAGCGGCAATCGCTTAAGGACAAGGATATTTCGCGCGATTTGGCGCGCATGATGGACTGAAGGGGCGCAGAAAATGTTGGGAGGCTCAGGCCTGCTCCTCGGAGGGCGCCAACACCACGCGGTACTGGTCCACGAAGTCTTCCCAATCCCAGAGGAAGTGTTCCATCACTTCGCGCAGGTTCTTCTGCAAGATGGGGTTGGGCACATTCATGTCGCGGAAGTAAGGCTCCTGGTGGGCAATCACACCGTACTTGTAGCACACGGCGCGGGTCATCGCCGTCAAGGTGTTTTTGCTAGGACGGTTGATTTCCTTCATGAAGCTGCGGAATTCCTTCACCTTTCGGGCGAAGGATTCAGGCGGAAGGCCCAAGGCAAACCCAAACTTCGCGCAGCAACGCTGGATGATGGCACGGTCCACGCCCGGATCAAAATGCTTGGGGATCAGGCTGAGGTTGGCTGAGACGACAATCATGAGGAACTTTCCGTAGTCGTCCTCGTCCAACTGGGGACAGCTGTCAAACTCGGGGGCCGCATTCAAAAAGGCAGCCACTTGGGGCCAACCCTGCTCGACCGTCTCGAACGAGGTGTTGACGAAAATGTTCGCCACCTGTTCGTCGGTGAGTTTTTTCTTTGAAAGCCAGCTGAGTAGTCCCAGGTTCTTCATCCTTGGAATTCAAAGCTAGGACCCGGTTTTGAGGCTGGGAAGGGGGTTTTCGTGAACGCTATCCACAGGGTTATTCACATGGTGGGAGGCTGGGTGGGGCCGCGAATTACCTTTGCGCCGTGTACGAAAAAGTCCTCAAACCCCTGTTTTTCCTGATGTCTCCGGAGCGTGCGCACTACGCCGCCATGGACCTGCTCGTGTTCGCGTCTCGCGTCCCCGGGGTGTCGTGGTGGATGAAGCGGCGTGCGGCAAAACGCAATGAAGGGCGCGAGGTAACGGTGGCGGGACTGACCTTTCCCAACCCCGTGGGATTGGCAGCGGGCTTCGACAAGGACGCGCGGTGGTTGCCGGCGTTGGAGATGCTTGGGTTTGGTTTTGTGGAGATTGGCACCCTCACCCCACGTGCCCAAAGTGGAAATCCCCAACCGAGGCTGTTTCGACTGAAAGAAGACCGCGGCATCCTCAACCGAATGGGGTTCAACAACGACGGATTGTACCCTGCCGCCGGGCGCCTGGTCCGCCGTCCCAAGGGACTCGTGGTCGGTGGGAACATTGGGAAGAACAAGATCACGCCCAACGACAAAGCGGTGGAAGATTACCTCGCATGCGTGGATGCGCTCCATGCGCACGTCGATTACTTTGTGGTCAATGTGAGTTCGCCTAATACGCCGGGATTGAGGGAGTTGCAAGACAAGGAGCCGTTGGCGAAGTTGCTGCGGGCTGTGGTGGAACGCAACGATTCCCATCCCGGTCATCGTCCCGTGTTTTTGAAAATTGCACCTGATTTGACGGATGGTCAGCTGGACGACATCGTTCAGATCATTCAAGAAGAAAAGGTGGACGGCGTCGTGGCGACCAACACAACCATTTCGCGCGCGGGGCTTGTGACTCCTGAACAGGAGGTGGAAGACATGGGGGCTGGAGGTGTGAGTGGCGCACCTGTTCGTGCGCGTGCCACGGAAGTGGTGCGTTACCTTGCCGAGCGCAGTGAAGGCCGTTTCCCCATCATTGGCGTGGGAGGGATTGACAGCGCGGAAGCGGCCCAAGAGAAGTTGGATGCTGGGGCCTGTTTGGTCCAGGTCTACTCGGGCATGGTTTATGCGGGCCCCGGTTTGCCGGCCAGCATTGTCGCGGGGCTCTGAGGTTGACTTCGAGACCGCCTTATCCCATCATTTCATTCCACGACGGCGCCGCTTCAAGAAGTCGAACGCCCTTTTCTGTGTGCTGAACGGTGCACGCCGCATTCACGGCATCGTGCTCCAAGAAGAGCACCCACTCCTCGTCGGCAGCGGTGTCAAGGAACAGCTTCTTTTCGTCGAGCGTGAGTAGAGGTCGGGTGTCGTAGCCCATCACATACGCGAGTGGGATGTGCCCAGTACTCGGAAGGAGGTCGGCCATGAAGGCCATGGTTGGGCCTGAGGGGTGGCGCAGCAAGGGGATCATCTGGCTCTCGGTGTGGCCATCTGCGAAGAAGATGTCCCAGCCTTGGATGCCGAGGGCATTGTGCGTGATTCGACCCTCGCGTCCCACCATGCGCAACTGGCCGCTTTCTTGCAGAGGGAGCAGGTTTTCAGAGAGGAACGACGCCTTTTCGCGGCCATTTGGTTCCAAAGCCCATTGCCAATGCGCGTCGTTGGACCAGTAGGTGGCGTTGGGGAAGGCGGGAACGAGCATCCCGTCGCCGCGACGAATCACGCCGCCGCCCACATGGTCAAAGTGCAGGTGGGTGAGGAAGACATCGGTGATGTCCTCTCTGGCAAATCCGGCTTCGCACAGGCTGCGATCCAAGGAGTGTTCGCCATGCAAGTGGTAGTGGCTGAAAAATTTCTCGGATTGCTTGTCGCCGATGCCACAATCGATCAAAATCAACCTCGAATCGACTTCAACCAGGAGCGAGCGCATCGCCCAAGTGCAGAGGTTTTGGGCATCTGGGGGATTGGTGCGCGACCAAAGTTGTTGTGGAACCACCCCAAACATCGCGCCGCCATCCAACTTGAAATTCCCGGTGTGAATCGTGTGCAATCGCATGGGGTGAAGGTAGCTACAGCTCCGCGCAGTTGAGTACCTTTGAGCTTTGATTCCAGCACATGCTTGACGCCATTTCTCCCGTCGATGGACGCTACCGTCGACACACCGCTTCCCTTTCTCCTTGGATGTCTGAACTCGGCTTGATCCACCATCGCGTGGAGGTGGAGGTCGAGTACTTTTTGGCGCTTGTCGCCATGCCACTTCCCCAATTGGCCGATTTCCCCCAAGACAAGGTGGAGCCCTTCCGTGACGTCTACCGGACTTTTTCAGAAGCGGATGCCCAATGGGTGAAGGACAAGGAGCACATCACCAATCACGACGTCAAAGCGGTGGAGTACTTTGTCAAAGACGCCATGGAGCAATTGGGCGTGGGGGCGTGGAAGGAATTTGTCCATTTTGGCTTGACGTCACAGGACGTCAACAACACGGCAGTGCCCTTGTCGTTGAAGCGCGCAACCGAACAAGTGGTGTTGCCGTTGCTCGACGAGACCATCGCGGATGTGGCGCGCCTCGCCGTCGAGTGGAAGGAGGTTCCCATGTTGGCACGTACCCATGGCCAGCCCGCCTCGCCTGTGACGTTGGGAAAGGAATTTCAAGTATTCGTGGATCGCTTGCGCGGCCAGCGTGACGCCTTGACCAACGCGACTTACGCCGCCAAGTTTGGCGGGGCCACGGGGCAATTCAACGCGCATCACGTGGCGTATCCTGAGGTGGATTGGCTCGCCTTTGGCACGCAGTTCGTGGAAGGGGTGCTGGGGTTGACCCGCACCGCGGTCACGACCCAAATAGAGCCCTACGACCACCTTGCAGCGTGGTGCGACGCGTTGCGCCGGGTGCACACCATCCTGATGGATTTGGACAAGGACATGTGGACCTACATCTCCATGGACTACTTCAAACAAAAGATCGTGGCGGGTGAAGTGGGGTCTTCTGCCATGCCGCACAAAGTGAATCCCATCGACTTTGAGAACAGCGAAGGCAACCTCGGCGTGGCCAATGCCTTGTTGGCGCACTTTGCAGAGAAGCTGCCCATCTCACGTCTTCAGCGTGATTTGACGGACAGTACGGTGCTGCGCAACCTTGGTGTTCCTCTCGGACACAGCGTGATTGCGATGAACGCCACGCGCAAAGGGCTGGGCAAGTTGGTCTTGAACGAGGCCAAATTGGCGGCAGACCTTGAAGCCAACTGGGCCATTGTGGCGGAAGCCATCCAGACCATTTTGCGTCGCGAGGCGTACCCCGAGCCTTACGAAGCGCTCAAGGCCTTGACCCGAACCAACGGCACCATCAATGCCACGGTCATGACCGGGTTCATTGACGGGTTGGATGTAGGAGAAACCGTCAAGGCAGAGTTGCGTGCCATCACGCCCAACAACTACCTCGGGTTTGCCTCCAAACTTGTGCGCGGATGAAGGCCGTTTGGGCCTTGCTTCCCTTGATCAGGCACCAACGCGGAAGCGTGGTGCTTATGGGGGTCTTGCACACTTTAAGCGCGGTGTTGAGCCTCTTCACCTTCTTGTCGGTCGTGCCGTTTTTGCGCATCCTGTTCGGGGCGTCCGCCCCCATGGAAGAGGTGGGACAGGAGGGTGTCATTGCGGCCGTTAGCCATGCGTTTGACACCTTCGTCCAAACCCACGGCGCTTCCTACGCCCTCGGCGCGTTGTGCGTGTCCATGGTGGGGCTTGCCGTGCTGAAAAACGCGGTGCACTATGCGGCGTTGTATGTCATGGCGGGCATCCGAACCGGCGTCAGCAGGGACCTTCGTCAAGATTTGTACGAGCAGCTTCTGAGGATGCCCATGGGGTGGTTCTCCGAATCCAAGCGAGGGGACGTCATGAGCCGATTCACCCACGATTTGATGGAAGTGGAACACTCCGTCATTGGGTCGTTGGAGGCCTTGCTGAAAGCACCCTTGCTCATCCTCGTGAGTTTGGGGACGCTGCTGGCGTTGAGCTGGCAGTTGACCTTGTTTGCCTTTGTGCTGCTGCCCCTTTCAGGTTGGTTGATCAGCCGTTGGTCCAAGCGGTTGAAGCGCCACGCCCAAAAAGGCAAGGAAGAACTCGGTCAGCTCGTGTCCGTGTTGGAAGAGACGCTCCTGGGCATGCGCATTGTCAAGGCGTTCAATGCGGAGTCGCAGTTCACCTCGGCCTACGCCGAGCGCAATCACGGCCATTTCAAGGCCATGCGCCGAATGCACCGTCGCGAGAGCATGTCATCCCCGATGAGCGAGGTCATTTCCCTCACGGTCATGGCAGTGTTGCTGGCCTTTGGAGGAAGCCTCGTGCTGTCCGGAGACTCGGCCTTGTCTGGCGACTGGTTCATCGGGTATCTCGTGGTGTTTTCCCAAATCATTCCTCCCGCCCGTTCCTTGTCAGATGGGGTGTTTCGGGTGACCAAAGGAGCGGCTTCGCTTGAGCGTTTGGAGGAGCTCTTTGAGAATGCTCCCGACATGGAGGGCGACCTTGGAGAGGAAGGGGCAAAGGCGCCACGTTTGACAGACACCTTGATCTTCAAGGATGTGGTGTACCGCTACCCGGGTCAAGAATCAGCGGCCTTGCAGGGATTCAACTTGACCATCCCTGCCGGCAAAGTGGTCGCGTTGGTCGGCCTTTCTGGGTCGGGAAAGACGACGGCCGCCCACGTTCTCAGCAAATTCGCCAATCCGGAGTCGGGATCCATCTTGGTGGACGGCGTCGATTTGCGCGACGTGTCAGGGTCATCCTGGCGTCAGCGACTCTCTGTGGTGACCCAAGATGCGTTGCTCTTCCACGGATCCATCGCCGACAACATTGTGCTTGGAGATTCTCAACCGGACAAGGCGAGGATGGCTGCCGCTGCCGCGGCGGCCCACGTCCTCGAATTTGCCAACAAGCTGCCCGACGGGTTGGATTCCAAGGTGGGGGACGGCGGAGGCAAGCTCAGTGGGGGGCAACGTCAGCGTGTGGCGTTGGCACGGGCCCTGTACCGGGATGCAGACCTAATCCTGCTAGATGAAGCGACTTCGGCGCTCGATGCGAGTTCCGAATCCGTCGTTCAGCAGGCCCTCGAGCGCTCGGTGCAAGGACGGACGGTGTTGGTCATTGCCCACCGCATGTCCACCATTCGCGACGCCGACTGGATTGCCGTGATGGACGAGGGGCGCTTGGTGGAGGAAGGCGACCATGAGGCGCTGATGGCCTTGGGAGGACGGTATGCCGAGTTGCATCGTCTTCAGCACGGATAAGAGGTTGCCTCACCTGGGTTGCGCCGTGTTAGACGAATTGAAAGACCTTTGTCGCATGCCCAAACTCTCGTGGATTCTGCGAAACCGCTGCCCCAGATGTGGGAAAGGCACATTGTTTGTCAAGACCAATGCCTACAACCTGCGCCACACAGCGGCCATGCATTCCAAATGCCAAGCATGTGGGGAGGACTTCTCGCGTGAACCGGGATTCTACTTTGGGGCGGCCTATGTCAGTTATGCCCTGACCGTGGCGCTGTGGGTTGCAGTGCTTGTGGCGTTGATGTGCTTTGATGCGTGGGGGTGGATGGAGTTTGGGATGTTCACCCATCCAGGAACCTTTCTCACCACGGGCACCAGCTTGTTGGTGTTGCTGCTGCCCGTCCTTTACCGACTGAGTCGCTCTTTGTGGATTGCGATGTTCACGAAATCCGACGCATGAAAAAAGGGGCCCTCACGTTTGAGGAGCCCCTTCAACCAAATCGCCTGATTCATGCGCTTGTGTAAGCGCGGTTAACCAAAACCGAGGTCCTTTACGCCACCACATCGAAAGAGGTTTCACTTGGCCACAAAAAAACCTACGGATTGCAGGTTATGTGTTTGTAAATGAGTGTATTGTGAAGCTTATTTTTTTTGCTTCGCGCGTCGTTCGTTGGCCTCGTCACCTTGCACACGGATGCTTTCTTCATGCACCGAGGTCAGGATTTTGGACAAGAATTCACGGCTGAGTCCCAATTCGCTCCCCCAAGCTGTTCGACTTGCGATGATCTCACGCCAGCGGGCCACACTTAGGAGGGACCAACGGTTCTTATGCTTGACGGTGCCGATGGCCTTGGCGAGTTCCATGCGACGGCCGAGCAATTGCATCAGTTGTTCGTCGACGCTGTCGATTTGCAAGCGCATGCCTTCCAAGGCGTCTCGGTCGAGGTTGCTCTCACTCCCCGCAGAGGGCACATCTAGTACCTCGAGCAGGTGGTGCAGCGCGTCTGGTGTGATCTGTTGGTCGGCGTCGCTCAGGGCACACAAAGGATTGGGGTGGGACTCCAGCATGAGGCCGTCCATGCCCAAATTCATCGCGCGCTGCGCCACGTCTTGCAGAAGTTCGGGACGTCCCGCAATGTGAGAGGGGTCGCAGAGCAGCGGCAATTCAGGCATCTCGGCTTTCAGGGCAATGGGGATTTCCCACATGGGGGCATTGCGAAAGTCGTTCTTGCCGTAGCTCGAGAAGCCTCGGTGCAACGCGCCCACTTCGCCTTCCACGGCGTGTTCGATGCGCTCGATGGCCCCCATCCAGAGCTTCAAATCGGCATGCATGGGGTTCTTCACCAGCACATTGGCTTGAACCCCGCGAAGGGCGTCGCCCAGGGCTTGAACCGCGAACGGACTCACGGTTGTGCGTGCCCCTATCCACATGGCGGTCATGCCCGCTTCGAGCACGGCCTCCACATGCGCAGGGGTGGCCACCTCCGTCATGGCGTGCAATCCCGTCTCGCGCTGGGCTTCCATGAGCCATGGCAAGGCCTCGACTCCTCTTCCTTCAAAGCTGTTGGGGCGGGTGCGAGGCTTCCACAAGCCGGCGCGCAGGAAATGAACGTGTCCCTGTTGCGCCAAGGCATGTGCGGTCTCCAGGACTTGTTCACGTGATTCGGCGCTGCAAGGGCCGCCAATGACCACAGGCTGACCCTCACGCTTGAACAGCGTGGGCACTTGCCCGGAAGGGGCACCGAAGACTTCACCCTGCACCACGACCCAAAAATACACTTGGAGCGAACTGCGCGGCCTCGATGGGTGCGGTTTTGGGTAAGATGGGGTCACAAAAAAACCTCACTCTGAGGGAGCAAGGTTTTTTCAGTACCCGGAACTGGACTCGAACCAGCACGCCCGAAGGCACAGCCGCCTGAAGACTGCGCGTCTACCAATTTCGCCACCCGGGTAAGTGGGGGCGCAAAGTTAGAGAAACAAATGTGCTCCCCACGGGGGGTGCAAACTTATTTCAGCGTGCTTGGGCAGACGTAATCGGTGAGAGGTGCATCTGTCGCCGCAATCGCCTTGTATCCCCCCAGCACGTCAATCGCGTTGTGGTAACCGCGTGCCTTGAGCATGGAGTGCGCAATCAAGCTGCGGTAGCCGCCTAAACAGTGCAAGTAGAAGGGCTCGTCCTGAGGGATGCGGTCCATGTTGCTGCCCAAGAATTCCAGAGAGGCATGGATCGCTCCGTCCACATGCTCAGAGAGGAATTCTCCGTCTTTACGGACGTCCACCACCTTGGCTTCGGGGGTGGTCTTCAGGACGCTGGCAAAGGCCTCGGCATCAACGGTTTCAATGCTGTCCGTCTCTTTTCCAGATGCGGCCCAAGCTTCTACGCCGCCCTCGAGATATCCCAAAACATTGTCGAAGCCCACGCGAGAAAGGCGGGTGATGGCCTCTTCGATTTGGTCTTCGTCGGCGATGAGCAAAATCGGCTGCTTGACATCCACAATCATGGCACCCACCCACGGTGCAAATCCTCCTGCGAGGCCAATGAAGGTCGAACGTGGGATGTGACGCTCCACGAATTCATGCGTGGCTCGGATGTCGAGCATCACCGCATCGGTTTCGTTGGATGCTTCCTCAAAGGCATCTGGTGAAAGCGCCCGTGTGCCGCGCTGCATGACGTGGTCGATGCTGTCGTATCCCTTCTTGTTCATGGCGACGTTCATGGGGAAGTAGCCCGGAGGGGGCAACAGGCCGTCGGTCACCTCGGCAATGAATTCCTCGCGTGTCATGTCGGCACGCAAGGCGTAGTTGGTCGCTTTTTGGTCTCCCAGGGTGCCCACGGTTTCCTTGCTCATGTTTTTGCCACACGCCGATCCCGCACCGTGCCCAGGGTAGACGATGGTGTCGTCGGGCAAGGTCATGATTTTGTTGCGCAAGCTGTCAAACAGGTGCCCTGCGAGGTCCTCGATGGTGAGCTCGCTTTTTTGGGCCAAATCGGGCCGCCCCACATCGCCCAAGAACAGGGTGTCGCCCGAGAAAATGGCGTGAGGAGCGCCCTCTTCGTCACGCAGCAAGTAGGTCGTGCTTTCCATGGTGTGGCCAGGGGTGTGCAAGACCTCAATCTCCACGTTGCCGAGTTTGAGTTTTTCTCCATCGGTCGCCATATGGGTCTCAAATTCTGGGGACGCATTGGGTCCAAACACAATGGGCGCGCCCGTCTTCTCAGAGAGGGTCAGGTGACCCGACACAAAGTCGGCGTGGAAGTGCGTTTCCAACACGTATTTGATGGTGGCACTGCGGTCCTTGGCCATATCGAGATAGGGTTGGACCTCGCGGAGGGGGTCCACAATGGCGGCTTCTCCATTGCTCTCGATGTAGTAAGCGCCTTGGGCAAGGCAACCGGTGTAAATCTGCTTGACTTCCATGAAGTGAATTTCGAATTCAAAAGTAGGGTGGGAGACGGTCATTGAAGTGGACCCAAGTCACACACGTGTGCAACTTGGATGGCATGGGGTCAGCTGTGCTGGTGTGCCATGTCTTGGTGCCATTGAGGCACGGAGCCGGGGGCGCGGTATTCTGTCAGCGCATCGTCGACACTGAGTTGAAAACACACCGCGCCACTGTCCAAAAGTCCGTCGGCGGCAAGGGCATCTCGAACGGGCCCAATTGCCCCGGCAAGGCACAATTTGAGGCCCTCATTTTGCCATTCTTCGATGAGAAGGTGCATGGTGGCGCGGGCAGAGGCGTCCAGATAAGACATGGTGTCGGCTTGAAGCACGACCAGGCGAAGGTGCGGACGTTTGTCTTGGACGAGATGGGCCATGGTGCTTCTGAAGTGCGCTTGGTTGGCAAAGTTCAAGGCGCCGTCGTAGCGCACGACCAACACGTCGGGATTTGTTTTCGCCTGGGGAAAGCGCGCCACATTTCGGTACACGCCTTCGACGTTCCCGAGCACCGCCACGTGCGGCACCATCATGCGCTGGACGGCGAGCGCAAGAGCCAGCAGCACACCCACGCCAATGCCCATGGGCAGACTGACCGTCAAGGTCACGAGAACGGTGA
>Ga0115013_10000087_pt1 | contig 57630 bp, 48 predicted proteins | sample SouAtlMetagenome_2_FD_88686 | JGI IMG/M metagenome (GOLD analysis project Ga0115013, IMG submission 88686) | Marine eukaryotic phytoplankton communities from Atlantic Ocean - South Atlantic ANT15 Metagenome | ecosystem: Environmental > Aquatic > Marine > Oceanic | place: South Atlantic Ocean...
AAGAATGGACGCAGACGATATATGTGAGCCTGATAGGTTGGCCAAGCAACTAGAATATTTTCGTAAACACGCTAATCTTGATGTTCTTGGTAGCAATGCAACGCTTATAAACGAAGCTGGTGACATTATCGGCGCTAAAATGGTGAAGGCTATTGTAAACTTCAATGATTTAAAGTATAATTGTGAGATAGTTCATCCTTCTGTTATGTTTAGAAGTGCTTTTTTTGAAAAATATGGCTACTATGATGAGGCACTGTTAAAATCACAAGATTATGAGCTTTGGTTAAGAGCATCAAAAAATGGTGCGATAATTAAAAACCTATCTCAAAATCTTTTGCAATTTAGATACGAATCAAAACTTATCAGTCGTAGAAAAAAAGAACAATGGTTCAATATTAAAATTAAGTTTAAATATTTAAATATTGTGTATTTTATCCCAAGCATCATTAAACATCTTTTTATACTTATTTGTCCTACAGCAATTTTAAAATGGTTATTAAACAAAAAAGTAAATTAATGATTAAACGATTTTTTGATATCATCTCATCTTTTTTCGGATTATTATTTATTTGGCCATTTTTTATAATTATTGGTATAATGATTACTTTAGATTCTAAAGGGCCTATTTTTTTTAGACAACATAGAGTTGGAAAACATGCCAAACTTTTTAAGATGGTTAAGTTTAGAACGATGAATATAGTACAAGAGTCGAACTCTACAGTTTCAGTAAAAGGAGATAGACGTATCACAAAAATAGGCGCTTTTCTTAGAAAGTTTAAGCTTGACGAGTTACCCGAATTATGGAATGTCTTAATTGGTCAAATGAGTATAGTAGGGCCTAGACCCGATGTAAAAGGGTATGCAGATGAATTGAAAGGAGAGGATAGAAAGATTTTGAACTTACGTCCTGGCATTACAGGTCCTGCAAGCTTAAAGTACGCCAATGAAGAAGAGCTGCTAAGCTATCAAGAAAATCCAGAGAAATACAATAATGAAGTGATTTTCCCAGATAAAGTTCGTATTAACTTAGATTATTACTACAATCAAAATTTAATTTTAGATTTAAAAATTATCTTTGCTACAATCTTTAGAACAAACTTTTAAAAATGGCTAATTCAAAAATTTGGTTGTCATCTCCTCATATGGGCGATAATGAATTTGCCTATGTTAATGAAGCTTTTAATACTAATTGGATAGCGCCTATAGGTCCTCATTTAAACCGTTTTGAGGAGAAGCTATCAGATATTTCCAATGGATTCTCTGTTGCTGCATTAAGCTCTGGAACAGCTGCAATTCATTTGGCTTTAGTTTTGCTAGGCGTTTCTGATGGTGACGAAGTGTTATGCTCAAGCTTTACGTTTTCGGCAAGTGCTAACCCTATAGTTTATCAGAGAGCAAAGCCAATTTTTATAGATTCAGAATACGACACTTGGAATATGTGCCCTAGTAAACTTGAAGAAGCTATCCAAAGTCGATTAAAAGCGGGTGTAAAGCCCAAAGTAATTATTGTCGTTCACCTTTATGGAATGCCTGCTAAGATGAATGAAATAAAAGCTGTTGCAAGTAAATTTAAAATTCCTGTTGTTGAGGATGCTGCTGAGGCATTAGGCTCTACTTATTTTGAGGAACCTTTAGGAACACTTTCAGAAATAGGAATATTTTCATTTAACGGAAACAAGATTATCACAACTTCAAGTGGAGGTGCTTTGATATCTTCAAACGATGAGTATGTTAAGAAGGCCAAATTTTTGTCTACTCAAGCGCGTGATGAAGCGCCGCATTATGAGCATTCAAATATTGGCTTTAACTATCGTCTCAGTAATGTTTGTGCTGCGATAGGATTAGGACAATTAGAGGTGTTGGATAAAAGAGTTGAACAAAGAAGAAACAACCATAGTTTTTACGAAAAAGTATTATCACAATATGATAAGATTCAATTTTTAAAAGAACCTGATGGTTTTTATTCTAATAGGTGGCTTACAACAATTTTACTGCCCGATTTTGATTCTAGAGAAAAAATAAGACTTGCATTAGCTGAAGAAAAAATTGAGTCACGACCTTTATGGAAGCCTATGCATTTGCAACCAATATTTAAAGATTGCTTAATTTTTGGTGGTAGTGTATGTGAAGAATTATTCGAAAGAGGATTATGTCTACCATCAGGATCAAACCTCAATGAATCAGACTTAACAAGAATTACAGATAAAATTTTAGAGCATGTTAAAGGGTAAGCTGATTAATCTATCTAGACTACAAAAGCAATTTATAATGTTGTTTGTAGACCTTTTTTTTATTGAGTTTGCTTTATGGCTTTCATTTGCATTAAGGTTAGGTTTGTTTTGGCCTGAAGAATATATTTACCCTAATTGGTGGATATTCCTCATAACACCAATAATTATAATTCCACTATTACTTAATTTTGGCTTATATCGATCAGTAATAAAATATGCTGGCTCAAAGGTTGTTGTGGCATCATTTCAGGCTATTACTCTTACCACAATGGCCATAGGTTTTTTAATGCTTATATTAAGAGATACCCAACTACTTGTTGACTCTTCGATGCCTAGATCCGTTGTTTTAATATTTTGGTTTGTTTCAACAATGGTTGTTGTTTTAAGTCGATTTGTTTTTAAGGGATACTTGTATTCATGGGATAATTTTGTGAATAATAGAACGCCTGCTATTATTTATGGTGCTGGAAGTGCAGGGGCTCAATTGGTTGAAAGCTTAAGGAAAAATCATGAGTATGCACCTATTGCATTTATTGATGATGATGAATCTAAGCAAGGTACCTTTATCAATTTCACAAAAGTATATGGCTTTAAAGAGTTGAAAAACATAATTGACAAAAGAAATGCTAAAATTATCTTATTAGCTATTCCCTCTCTATCAGCTAATGGTAAAAGAGACTTACTTAAAAAATTATCAAAGTATCCTATTGAGGTAAAATTGTTGCCTTCTCTTTCTTCTTTAGTAGAGGGTAATGTATCCATTGAAAATATTAGGCATGTAGAGGTTCAAGATATTTTAGGAAGAATTCCTGTTTCCCCAAAATCCAAACTTTTAAAAAAGAATATTCAAGGCAAAAATGTTTTAATTACTGGGGCAGGAGGCAGTATTGGTTCAGAGTTATGCAGACAAATTATAAATTTAAAACCAAGTAAAATAGTTCTTTTCGATCACTCAGAGTTTAATTTATATAGCATTGATTATGAGCTAAATTCTTTGCAATTAAACGATTGTAAAGTTATACCTGTTTTATCTGACGTTACGAATATGAATATGGTGAAATCTATTATTTCAGAAAATGCTATTGACACTATATACCACGCCGCTGCTTACAAACACGTTCCAATGGTTGAAAAAAATATTGTTGAAGGAGTATACAATAATGCAATTGGGACTTACAATGTGGCTATGTGTGCACATGAATGTGAAGTTGAAAATATGGTGTTGATAAGTACAGATAAGGCTGTACGACCGACTAATATTATGGGAGCCTCAAAACGTTTTTCAGAGTTAATTCTACAAGGTCTAAATACTGAAAAAACCAAAACTTGTTTTAGTATGGTGCGTTTTGGTAATGTCTTGGATTCAGCAGGTTCAGTTGTTCCCTTATTTAGAAAACAGATTAAAGAAGGTGGGCCTGTTACAGTTACACATTCTAAAGTTACCCGTTATTTTATGTCCATTCCTGAGGCGGTACAGTTAGTATTACAAGCAGGAGCTATGGCAAAAGGTGGAGATGTATTTGTTCTTGATATGGGAGAGCCAGTTAGAATTTTAGACTTAGCATATAGAATGATTAATCTTAGTGGACTCAGTCCAATAACTAACGAAAATCCTGAAGGGGATATTAAAGTTGTTTTTACGGGGCTTAGACCAGGAGAGAAATTATATGAAGAGTTGCTTATTGGTCATGATGTAATTCAATCTGAACACCCTCAAATTATGCAAGCTAACGAGGACAAGCTTTCTTGGGAAGATGTGCAAAAATCTATTGGTTTTATAATGGAATCATATCAAAACCTCAGTGATGAAAATATAAGAAAACTTCTCCTTGAAAAAGTTGAAGGATTTAAACTAGTAAATAATTAGTTCAATGAAAATTGCCATTTTTGGAACCCGAGGAATTCCAAACTATTATGGAGGTTTTGAGCAATTTGCACAATATTTATCAGAAGGTCTGTGCCAAATGGGGCATGAAGTTTTTGTTTATAATTCCCATAATCACCCTTATCAAAAGAATAAGTGGAATGGAGTGAATATTATTCACTGCTACAACCCAGAGTTTAAGTTAGGTGCAATCGGTCAATTTATATATGATTTAAATTGCACTTTAGACTCACGTAAAAGAAATTTTGATGTCATTTTACAGTTAGGTTATACTAGTAGTTCAGTATGGAACTGGCTATTTAAGCGCACTTCAAAGTTATTTACTAATATGGACGGGCTTGAATGGAAACGAACTAAATTTTCTAGACCAGTATCTTTGTTTTTAAAATATGCTGAAAAATTAGCAGTTAAACACAGTAATGTTTTGATTTCAGACTCACTTGGTATTCAAGCTTATTTGCAAAAAAAATATGCTGTGAAGTCTACTTATATCCCCTATGGAGCAACTGTTTTCAAATCACCAAATGAAGTCATTCTTAGTGAGCTTGATCTTAGTCCATTCAAATATGACTTATTAATAGCACGAATTGAGCCTGAAAATAATGTTAAAACAATAATTGATGCTTTTATAAAATCTAATGTCAAAAGAAAACTCGTTGTAATTGGAAATATGAATACTAAACTTGGAAAAAAAATTCAATCTAATGTTGATGATTCCCGAGTAGTTTTTTTAGGTTATATAGCTGACATGGATAAGCTCAATAATTTGAGGTTCTATTCAAACTTATATTTTCATGGACACACAGTCGGAGGCACTAACCCTTCTTTGCTAGAGGCTATGGCTTCAAGCGCTTTGATTTGTTCGCATAAAAATATTTTCAATTCGTCAATTTTAAATGACGATGCCATATATTTTACTAATCAAGAACAATTGATTAATACTATTGAATTTTGCCATAAGTCAGATTACCAAAATCTATGTTCAAATAATATCGATAAAATTGAAAAAATATTTTATTGGAAAAAAATAATTTCAGATTATGAGGAGCTTTTGACAGGATTTTGAAATACTTCCTTTTCTTAGTATATTTATGAATCTATACCTTAACTCGTTTTTTAATGAATGCAAAAGCGCTAAAATTACGTCTTTTCTTTGCCTTGGGTGATGTTTTTCATCTGTGTTTTTCGTTTCTTTTATCCTACAGATTAGTTTTTTACACGATTGATATTTCCGAAAAATATCTTTTTTTGTTGATCATATTGTGTTTAAGCTGGTTGCTTATAGGTTCATTTTTTCGTCTTTTTGATTATGGTAGAGCTGCTAGAACTGAATTAATGCTGTCAAATTTGTTGAAAGCCTTTATTGTTAATGGCTTGATGATTACGACATTTTTATTCACGCTTAAAGCAAATACTTTTTCAAGAGATTATCTTTATTTAACTTTATTTTTTGCATTAATATCCTTAATAATTTGGCGTGTTTTTTCGGTTTTATTTATTAAAAACTATAGAAAATTAGGTTACAATTATAAAAATGTTGTAATCATTGGTTCGGGTAATATATCTTCTAGGCTACATCAGTTCTTTTCAAAAAAAGAACATGGGTATAATCTTTTAGCAATTTTCAATGGAAAAATAAATCAAAAAAATTTTAAATGCCCATGCTATAGCGTTGATGAATTAGAAAGTTTTTGTGAAAATAATTCTGTGGAAGAGATTTATTATTCGGAGTCTATTGAAGATGAAATCACCTTAAGTAAGATGATGCTATTTTGCGATGATATGATGATTAGGCTAAGAATTGTTCCTGACTTTAATTCATTTAAGCAAAGAAAAATAAAGATAGATTTTTTAGGAGATTTTCCTGTAATAACACTTAGGGAAGAACCTTTACAGTATGAGTTAAACAGAATTATTAAACGACTTTTTGATATTTTATTTTCATTATTTGTTATCATCTTTATAATGACGTGGTTAGCGCCAATAATTGGACTTCTGATAAAACTATCCTCCAAAGGGCCAGTCTTTTTTAAGCAAACTCGTTCAGGTCTAAATAATAAAGAATTTATATGCTTAAAGTTCAGAAGTATGACATTAAACAAGATGTCTGACTTGAAACAAGCGACTAAAAATGATCCAAGAACAACTAAAGTTGGCAGTTTTTTACGTAAGACAAGTCTTGACGAAATGCCCCAATTTTTTAATGTTTTGATGGGAGATATGTCTGTTGTTGGGCCAAGACCACATATGCTAAAACATACCAAAGACTACGCTGATATTATTGATGGCTATATGGTACGTCAATTGGTGTTACCAGGAATAACGGGTTCGGCTCAAGTCAATGGTTTTAGAGGAGAAACAAAATCTGTAGAGGATATGAAGAATAGAGTCAAATACGACGTTTGGTATTTAGAAAACTGGACCTTATTATTAGATATTAAATTAATATTCTTGACAGTAATAAATCTCATTAAAGGAAGTGATAATGCAGTATAGTTTAAGTTTTTGTACCTTTAAAACTTACCTAAAAATATTTGCCATGAGGTTGTTATTTTTAATTCCATTTTTTATACTTTGTATTAATTCTTCTGCTCAAATTATTCAATCGAGTCAAATCTCCAATAACTGCTTAGATTTACAGATTGAAGTTCTACAAGAACCTTTTTGTCAAGGTAGTATAAACGGAGGTCAATTAAAAGTAAATGTAAGCTCGGGTTCTGGCTCTGGAGTCTATTCCTACGAATGGTTGAATGAAAATGGAGGCTATCTTCCTGGCGGGCCTCAAACTAATGCTACAACTCTAAGTTTTTTGACTGTCAATGAAATCTATTGGGTTTATGTGACTGATAATTTGACAAATTGTTATGATTCTATTTCTTACATTTTTTCCGATTATTTGTGTCAAGAAGATACAGCATCTTTAGAGGTTCAAAATCCATTTAATTTAAATCCAGTAGGTTACAGTCAATATTCGGAATGTGATGTAAAACTTATTAACCTTGGTTGTCAATTAGATTTTAAGCCAGAATTTATCATTTCGCATGAAAATGATAACCTTGAGCAAGGAGATTTTATAATTGAATTTTATAATGCTCAATCCAATTGGGAGTCAATTTCTTATAACATTGATGCCAATGGTGATGCTATTGGTTATTGGGGTAGTCAGACAGGAGAAACTGCTAACTGTGATTATACACAAGTTAGACCAGTAAGGGTTAAATTTAATCAATTTAATCCAACAGCTCCAACAGGAGAATATACTGCAACATTGAGACTTTGGAGTGTAGATGAAAATGGGAACTTACTTTCAATAGTTTCTGAAGATGCATATGTGTCCTTGAATTTGATAGATACCCTTTGTGAAGATTTATCTATAAATAGTCAACTGACTGATGCAAGTTGTTCTGATATTAACGACGGCCAAATAGTTCTTAGTGGTTTTGGTGGAGAGAATCCTTATTTATTTACTTTATCTAATAGCCCTTATTCCAGTGATAGTATTTTTAGTTCTTTGTCATATGGCACTTATTATGTAGCTATTAAAGATTCCAATGGGTGTCAAAATTCCGATACTATTCATCTCGGTCCGCAACCTGTTTTACCAGATACTTTATGGTTTGCTGAAATTCATCCTTTTAATGCTAATATTTACTGGCAAACAGATTCAATGGCAGATGGTTATAAGTTTAGATATCGAGAGATTGGTCAAGCTTGGCAGGGGCCAGTAGCATCAGGAATTTATTCAAATGGTATTGCAGAAATGTTACCATTCAAAATATTAAATAATCTTAACCCAGTTACAACTTATGAAGTACAAGTAAAAGCAAATTCTTTGTCTGGTTGTGAGGAAGGATGGTCAACGGAAGCATATACTTTCACTACACCTATGGAGGAATACTTTTATAATATCGACAATAGCTGTATTGGTGTAAACTCAGGGCAAATTGAATTTGAGGTGATTTCAGAAAATAATTACACCTTTAATTGGCAAGGTCCTAATGGATTCAGTTCTATTGATACTTCAATTTATAATTTAGCTGAAGGCAATTATAATCTCCAGATTTATTATGGTCAGAATATAATTTTTGACTCTACATTTGCAGTGGCAGTAAGTGATTCTGACATAGGTATTTCTTTGAATGGTGACCCATCTTTAGTTTCATTTTCTGAACCAGATGGCGTTTATTATGCACAAGCTTGCAATTTAAGCAGTTATATTGTTGCTGAAAGTGGTTTCACCAATTATTCTTGGCATTATGGTGATTCTATGAATTATATTCAAAGCCAACAGATTTTAATTGACACATCTAATGTTTTTATTCAAGTAGAAGCTTTAGATAGTAATAATTGTGTACTTACTTCCGATTCTATTCATATTTCGATTGTTTCAGATTTTGTTGATTTAATAAATGCAAACACAAATGAGGATTTTATAGAAGATGTATATGTATTATGTAGCGCAGATAGTTCTATCAGTATTGATGTTAGTCAATTTATGACAGGTAATTATTCTATTGAGTGGAGGGAAGTTGTAGGCGCAAATTCGATACTTTTAAGTGAAAATCCTTACATAGATATTTTTCCAACTCAAAACACAGCATACACATTAAATGTTTCTAGTTGTTCATTTGATTTTTACATCAATTTTTATCCCTCACCAGCTTTAAATGTTGAGCATACTAATCTATTATGTTTTGGTGATACTAATGCTATCATTTATATATCTACAGATTCATCAACTACCATAAATTACACCTTAATTGATTCAATGAGTAATATTGTTTACTTCAATGCTACTAATATCCCAACGGATACTATTGAAAATTTTTCTGCAGGTACTTATACTGTTGAGTTAAAGGATGAGTTTTTATGTATTGTTAGTGAGGAAATAGAGATTTCACAGCCTGACTCTTTATATATTGATTCTTTGCTAATACAAAATATAAATTGTTATGGAGAGAGCTTGGGTTCTTTGGCATTTAAAGTGTTTGGAGGTGTTGACCCAAATATTTTTGTTTTAAATGGAGATACAATCGCTCTCACTCAAAACGAATATGGTTATTTCTTAATCGAAAATTTGATTCCCAATAGTTATTTTTTAGAGGTGACTGATTTACATGGTTGTTCTCACTTTTTAGACTTTGAGATTACTGAGTCTATAGAATTACAGTTCACTATCAATAGTTTTACAGACACAATTAGTTGTTATGGCGATTCTTCTGCCTTTATCAATCTAAATGCTTTAGGAGGTACACCGCCTTATCTTTTCGATTTATATAATTCGGATAGTTTGTATTCTCAACAAGCATTCAATTCATTTAATAATTTACCAGCTAATACTTATGAAATTTTTGTTACCGATAGTTTAGGTTGTCAAGATTCTCTAGAATTAACAATAAATCAAAATCCATTATTACAAATTATAGAAAATCTTAATTTACATCAAGATGTTTTGTGTAATGGAGATAGCACAGGTTTTATTTCACTGACTATTCAAGGAGGCGATTTCAATACTCAAAATGCATCATTCACTCAAAGCCATGACAGCTTAATTGCAGGTTATTATTCTTATATATATACAGATAGCTCCTCATGTATAGCATCATTAGATAGCATACAAATTTCAGAGCCTTCTGATATATTAATATCTCTAGATTCTTTACAAAATATAGATTGTTATAATTCTACAGGTAATGTTGAGATTGAAGTACAGGGCGGAATATTGCCTTTTACTTACTTTTTGAATGGTTTAGACACTAATCTTATTACACTTCCAAATCATATTGTAACACTTAACAATTTAATTGAAGATAATTATACTTTTTCTTTATTTGACGCTAGTTCTTGTGTCGACTCTATAAACTTTAGTATAGATAATGAAAGCACATTTAATCTAAGTATTACAGATATTTCAGATACTTTATCTTGTTATGGAGATAGTGCTGGGTATATAGAAGTAGATGCAGGTTTAGTTGGTACATTTACCTATTCTTTAGCTCAAGATGATACGGTTTTAATTTTTGATCAGCAATCGTCATATTTCGGTAATTTGTCTGCAGGAAATTATGTTATTATAGCTGAAGATGACCAAGGTTGTATAGATAGTTTACCTTTTTCTATAATTGAAAATTCCCAGTTAGTTCTCACTGAAGACTTAGGATTACATCAAGATGTATTATGTGATGGTTCAGCATTAGGTTCTATTACTACAATCATTGAAGGTGGGTTAGCCCCCTACAGCGTTGGTATTGTTAGCGACCAACTAAATAGTTTCCCCCATCAGTTTAATGGCTTATACATTGGAGAATATTCATTTATAGCTATAGATAGTGAAGGTTGTTTTTCAGACACATTAACTTCTGCAATAATAACTAATACTTTGTCACCAGAATTAGTTGTTATTTCAACTATTCATGTTGGGTGTCAAAATTTTGGAAGTGCAACATTTGAACTATTGGAAGGAAGTGAACCTTTTGTATTTAGGCTCAATGGGTCTATTTTCCCTATTGTTTTTGATGCTCAAAATCAATTTACAATTAGTGATTTAGAAGCAGGTAATTTTGAGTTGACAGTTGAAGATAATTTTTTGTGTGTAGATACTATTAATTTCGAAATTTTAAATAATACTGATATATTATTTGAGGTTATAGATATCAATGACACACTAGTTTGTTATTTAGATTCGACTGGTTTTGTAGAGCTTGGAGTCCAAAATGGCACTGAACCATATGTATTTAATTTAGTTAAAGATGGAGATACACTTGCTACTCAAACTAATAATATTTTTAGTAATTTATCAATAGGGGATTATATAGTTTATCTAACTGACTCTGAAGATTGTCAACAACAGCTTTCTTTTACTATTGTTGCTGGTGAAGTCATTATTTCTGATAGTTTAGAAATGCATAAAGATATAAGTTGTTTCGGAACAAATGATGGTGAGTTTATGTTACATATAGAAAGTATTTATCCTTCACACCTTGTTAGATTTACTGATACCTCAAATACTATTTATCCTTGGAATAATCACCCCCATTTATTTAATAATCTTTCTGGAGGAATTTATACGATTGAAGTAGTCACTTCTATTAATGACGATTGTCCTTACTTTTTTGAAGTAGAAATTATAGAGCCAGAACCCTTTATACTTGACTCAATTAACGTTACTGATGTTGTTTGTTATGGTGATAGTACAGGGGTTTTAGATGCTTATTTTACCGGAGGAACACCAGGTTATACTTTTATATTTAATAACGACTCTAGTATATTACCTAATCAATTATATTCGAGTTCTTTTTATTTAGAAATTGTGGATTCTAAGGGCTGTTTTATAGATACTAACTTTATAGTGAACGAACCTAATGAGTTAGCTATTTCAATCGTTGATAGTTTGACTCTTGATATTTCTTGTTTTGGTAACAATGATGGGCAAATAGGTTTAGATGCTAGCGGTGGTGTGCCTCCATACCAATTCAGTATATTTGGACAATCTACTCAAGACACTAATGTTATAATTGAGCTTTTAGCTGATACTTTCTTAGTTACAGTAACCGATAGTGTGGGTTGTCAAGATACGATGACGGTTATTCTTACCCAACCTAATTTGAGTTTATTTATCGATAGTTATGAGTTATCGGATAGTATGGGCTATTGTGCCCTGTGTTATGGTGATTCAACTGGTTTTATAGATATTACAATAACTGGAGGAACACCTGATTATTCTTACTTTGTAGTTAATGAGCCTGATACATTTACAACTTCCTACATTGATAAATTGGTTGGTAGTGAGGAATATCAATTCTTCGTTATTGATGCTGAAGGTTGTTTTTCAGACACCATAACTGTAGAATGTACTTCACCAGAAGAATTAGTTTTAGAAATTGAAACAGCAACTTTACCTTCGTGTTGTTATAGTTGTGATTCGGAAGTGATTTTATCAGCCCAAGGAGGAATATTTCCGTACAGTTATGGATTTGAAGATGGAATTTTCCAAGCGGCTAGTTTATTTGATCAATTGTGTGGTGATTCTTCATATACTTTTAAAATTTTAGACAACCATGGCTGTGAAAAACAAGATAGTTCACTTATTGTAACCAACAGTCCTTGTTTAGTTGTCGATACTATAAATTATATAAATGTTAACCTTCCAGCTCTTATTCATTATGATATTTGCCAGGAAGATGGTACTGCAATAATTTATACCTCGGCACTTGAGGGAGTAGGTAATTATTCATTTTCGATAGACAATGGTCCTTTTATAGAGCAAGATGAAATTATGTTTGATAGTTTATATCAAGGAATTCATCATATAGTTGTAAAAGATGAATTGAATTGTTTAGACACTTTATCATTCATTGTTGATGAACCAGACCCTATTGTCATTTCCGAATTGACAATTGACACTATATTTTGTGGTGCCCCAACTATTAATAGTAGTTTAGGTCAATCAGATATCGGCACTATAAATGCTATTGCTGGCGGAGGCTCAAGTGGTGTTTATTTTTATTCTTTAGACCAGACAGATAGTTCGCTTTATCAAACATCAGGTTTGTTTGAAAATTTAGATTCGGGCTATTATTCTATGAATATTATTGATTTAAACGATTGTGTTCAAGAGTTTGATCTTTATATCCCCTTATATTCAGCAGATATAGATTATAGCACTAGTAATATTTCTTGTCCGGGTTTTAGTGATGGAATTATACAAGTAGATGCAGTCATTGGCGACTTCAACCCTTGGGTTACTCTAAATGGAAATACGTCTGATAACAATAGTTTTTATCAGCTTTCAGAAGGCACTTATACACTTTCGGCAAATTACTTTATAACAAACTCCTCCGATGTATGTACGTATAGCGACACTATAGAATTAGTTGATAAAGAACCTTTAGAATTTACTTATGACTTATCAAACCCAACATGTAACGGAACTTGTGATGGTTCTATTAGCATAAGTCAATTGAGCGGTGGTACTACTCCGTACAATTTAATATGCCTTAACACAGCTGATAGCAGTTTATTCTTTAATAATTTATGTGCAGATGAGTATGCTATTAAGATGGTTGATTTTAATGGTTGTTTTATTATAGAAGATATTGTTATGTTTGAGCCAAATGCTATTTATCCAATAATTGATTTTGACAATGGTCAATTGGTAATTCTTGAGCCTACAATAAGCAATCCTCTTTCTGGAATTCCGCCATATTCTTATCAGTGGTATGACTCTAACGGGCAAATTGTAGGTGCAAATGATAGCCTTTTCGAACCAAGCTTGCCTGGAGGATATTCCGTTGTTGTTACTGATGATTCGGATTGTATTGGTGAATCAAGCCTCTATAAAATAGAAGTTTTAGAAATGATAAATTGGGCTAGGGAGGAGGTTAATGTATATCCTAATCCGTTTAATAATTTCTTAAATGTCTCATTAGATTCTAAAGATAATATACTGTGGAAGATTAGTGATGTTAGAGGTAGAGTTGTAAAGAGTGGATATGATTCAAATGTTTGGGAAATAAACACTTCACAATTATTCAATGGTATTTATTTTTTAAGACTTAAAAAGGATGAAAATGAGCTTATTTATAAGATTATTAAACAATAATTTTTAGTTTTTAAATTTTCATTACTTTCGTACAATACTAAAATGATTCAATTTAGATGAAAAAATTTATTTATTTAATAGCCATTTTTGCTTTTGCAACATTCAATTCAATGGCAGCTAATTCTCTTTTTTTCGAGGACGATGTCGTTGTTTCTATTAGTCAAAATGATTTAATTATCATTTCTGACGTTGCTAAGGTTATGGAGTACGCTAAGGTTAAAGGACTTAGCGATAGAGCTGCTGATCAAGTTAAACTTGCTGACGAGGCTTATACTAAAGGGGTGCAATTAATGCAGCAGTCTGATAACGTAAAGGCTATTCTATCTTTTAAAACAGCATTCAAAAATTATAAAAGAGCTAAGCTAAATGATGACGCACTAAATTTTCCAAATTTACAACTTGCATTAGCTCATCAACTTAGTAATGATGCTCGAAATCAAAAGAAAGTGTTAAGATACCTTGAATTGGTTACTAATTCTGTAGAAAAAGAAAAGGAATGGTTATATAACCTTGCTATTCTAAATTATTTAAACAGTAATGAGGAATTAGCAGCGGAGCAATTAGAGGCTGTAATTAAAATGGATAAAAACTTTTTTAAAGCCTATGGTAACTTGGCTGCAGTATATCAAGCCATAAATGCCTCAAAGAAAGCGGATAAAGTGCTTACTCGCCTAAAATATGCTCAAGATGACTTAGCAGAGAAGCAAAGAAAAGAGCAATTAGCTTTAGCTAAGAAGAAAGAAAAAGCTAAAAATTCCAATAAAGCTGATAAAATTGAAATCAAGTCAGCACCTCCTAAAGGTATTACTATTGACCCTATTTCTTTATCAGCTAAGGGAGATGGAAAATCTGTTTTAAAAAATGAGACAATTACAGCTTTTGATGACCGTTTAAGAAAAAAGCTAAGAGAAGGTCAGGAGTTGTATGACCAAGGGGTTGTACTATTTAATGCAGGAGAGTTTCCTCTTGCTATTAAAGCATTTAAGTCTTCTTTGAAGAAATTCAATCAAGCCAAGGTTTCACAATTAACGCTAAGCTATGTTAACACTAATTTAGCAATGTCTTATTTTAGAAGCTCTGAAAAGAGAGATAAAAAGAAAGTAGGACCCATTATCGAAATGCTGTCTAAACAAGTGTATGACGATAGAGATTTGACATACAATATAGCTGTAATGCAATATGGCTTAGGAAAGAAAGAGAAAGCGATAGAATTATTAGAAAAATGTAATTCATTGGATAAATACTTCTTATTATCCTATCAAAATCAAGTAGCTATTCACAATGAATTAGATGATTTAAAAAGCGCTAAGAAAGCCTTTAAAAATCACGAAAAATACAAGAATGAGCTTACAGAAGTTTATAAAGAATATGTAAGAACTGGTATTAAAAATAGCGATGTAGATTTATCCTTTTTAGATGGAGCTATCTTCAGAGTTGCATTGGGTGACTTCAGTGAATTTAATATGCCTATAGATATTTATTTGCATGATGATTTAATTACTGTGCCATTAGGTAATGACTTTTTCACCTTCATATGTGGAAATTACGATAGCTACAAAAAAGCAGAGTCTTATTTATTGAAAGTTAGTTCTAATGGGTATGAGAACGCATTTATTATAGCTTTTAAAGACGGTGTCAGGACTGATTTTGCCTCAGAGTTTTAAAGGAAAGATTATTATACAACAAAAAAAAGCACATCATATAGATGTGCTTTTTTTATAAATAGATTTTGATTATTTACAATCCCAACTTTCGGACCAATTGTACTTATAAATTCCTGAAATGGAGTCACCGATTGTTGTCTCAAAACTAATTGTAGAGTTATTAATGTCTTTTAAATCTTCACCACATACTTCTCTTACCGTGATAGGACTTAGGTAAGGGCTGATATCAGTAGAAGAAGTAATATTAGTAGGAAGGGCTGTGTTGACATATCCTGGCCCTTTAAAACTAAAGTTAGTTGTTGAGTCTAAACTCATTGAGCCGTTATTGGATGAATAATATTCTACTGATAAACTAATATCTGTAGAACTTTGACAATCCAAACAATCCAAACAAGAAGTCAATAAGATTGTAGACAATAGTCCAGTAAATAAAATTTTAATATTCATACTATAAAATGTTAAGGTTGTGATTGTGTTAAAGACTAGAATGCGTATCCTATTCTAATTTTAATTCTATATGTTTCTATTTTAGCAAAATCAGTTAATCCAGGTAAGTCTCTATAAAAACCAGATGAGAACTTTAATGATTCATTTCCTTTAGCTTTGATTACAACATTTGTCCCGCTTTCATCAACGATGCCATAATATCCATTTGCAACATCTGAATCAGGAGCATTACCATCAAAAGCATATACATCTCCATATTTTGTTTGTAAATAAAAATCAGCAGTATTTCCTGCAGCAGAAGCAACTGTATTTACATTATCGGCTGTTTGGTTTAAATTCCAATAATCGTTTCCATTAAATACCCTTTCGCTTCTGTTTACGATGCTATATTGAGGTCCGATTTGTACATCTAGAGATATCTTATCATAAAACAACCATTGACGACCAATAGCGATACCTGCCATTAAGCCAAATTCGTTATGTTTATAAGATACATCATGCCAACTAAGGTCATTGCCTGTTACTGTAGCATTTGAGCTATTAGGGTTGCTTGTATTTGCTCCATTTGTACTTAGGGAACCAAAGTCAGGTGATGCAGGGTCAGTATTTTCAGTACCTAACCAAGGGCCTGAGTAGTTGCCAAAAACAGCATCAACATAGGTAGGGTTATTAGGATACATTAGATAATTCATAGCTTGATTAGTTTCAAGAGGTGTATTATCATCGAAATCTATACTTTTAGATTGTATGTTTACAAAAGGAGCAATATACCAGCCTCTTGGAGGGTCACCAATTTTTTGTGCATACGTTTTAATGTAACTTCTATATTCAACTCCTAAGCCGAAGCCACTAATTGTTGTAGTTGCTAATCTAGATACAGAATGCTCTAATGGATCGGCAACCACTTGTGTTCCAGAAACTAAATTGCCAGGATCATGGTTACTGTTAGTGTCAATAACAGCAGTCATTCCAGCACCAAAAGTTTGGTCGTGCTTTGAAGAAAAGAATGAAAGTGAATATTGCATCGATCCTTTAGTTAAAATATTTGGCCACTTTCCTTGTTTTCTAGATTTTCCTCTAGGCTTAATATTATTAATTCCTTCATTGAAGGTACGCTCATATGAAACTTCATACATACCAAAAGCAGCATCTAAACCGCTAATTTTTACTACGCTTTCTTGTGCTTGAGAAATTATTCCGACAAACATCATGGCTAGTATTATGGCAACTTTTTTCATTATAACTAGGTGTTTTTCTATTAAATTAGTGATGTCAAATATAAGAAATTGAATTTACTTTCTTACTTCAGCTCCTACTTTCTGTTCAAATGCATTAATTAATTTGTCCATAACCCCATCAATTTGTGAATCGGTTAGAGTGTTTTCTTTGTCTTCAAGAATGAAACTTAAAGCGTATGATTTCTTATTCTCTGGTAACTTTTCGCCTTCATAAACATCAAATAAATTGACTGATTTCAGCAAATTTGTTTCCGTTTGTTTTGCTAATGAGTTTAATTTTGAAAATTCAACGTCTTTATCTAGTAAAAGAGCTAAATCTCTTTTTACACTAGGAAATTTATTGACTTCAGAATATTTAGTTTTAGAGTGAATATGTTTAACTATTAAATCCCAATCTAACTCTGCATATAAAACATCTGTTTTGATGCCAAAGGGTTTTAAAGTGGTTTTATTAACAAAACCAAAATCAGCAATTTTATTTTTCTTGAAATTAAATGAATATGCATCGACTAGATATGATAATTCATTATTTTTTCCTTTCAAATTATTTAGCCCTAGGCGTTTTAAAATGTGTTCAACCTTTTGTTTAATCCAGAAAAAATCTTTTTTCTTATTCTGTTCGTTCCAACTTTCAGATTTTTCATTTCCACAAGCCAGTAAAATAAGTTTCTTTTTCTCAATGTATTTACTATTGATAATTTGGTAGGTCTTACCAAATTCGTAAAAGCTTAAATTATGGTTCTTTCTATTTAAATTATAAGCGATGCTTTCTAATCCAGAAAATAATAAGCTTTGTCTCATTCCATCTAAATCTTGACTCAATGGGTTGATTAGTTTCACCTGCTCATCTAATTTAATTTCTGTAATTAATTCTGAGTAGCTAGACTTGGATAAAGAGTTATTCATACATTCATTAAAACCATTATTTGAGAGTAGGTCTGAAATGACATTTTGTAAATAGTCTTCATCTAATTTATCTGAATATACAATTGATGATTTAAGCTGAGTTGGAATATGAATGTTGTTATAGCCATATATTCTTAAAATTTCTTCTACAACATCTTCTTCTCTAGTGACATCAACTCTATAAGGGGGAACTGAAAGATGTAATTTATCCTTGTCTTCTTTAGTTATTTTAATATCTAGACTTTTCAAAATAGATGTAATAGTATCGGCATCTATTTTTTCACCAATTAACTTATCTACTTTATTGAAGTTGAGTTCTATGTTTGTGTCTTTTATTTCGCTTGGATAAAAATCACTTATATAGCTAGATATAGAACCTTCACAAATATCTTCTATTAGCAAAGCAGCTCGTTTTAAAGCATAAATTACTAGATTAGGGTCAACGCATCTTTCAAATCGAAAGGAAGCATCTGTGCTAAGGGCATGTCTTTTAGCTGTTTTTCTAATAGATACAGGATTAAAATAGGCGCTTTCTAGAAAAATTTCTGTTGTATTTTTCTCTACTCCAGAATTTTTACCTCCAAAAACACCAGCAATACACATGGGCTGATTTTTACCATCACATATCATCAAGTCTTCAGATGACAGTTCTCTTTCTACATCATCAAGAGTAGTGAATTTTGTTTTGTCTTTTAGTTGTTTTATGATAACAGTATCCTTCTCAATTTTTTTAGCGTCAAAAGCGTGTAATGGCTGACCAGTTTCGTGTAGGACATAATTCGTAATGTCTACAACATTATTGATTGGTGTTAATTCTATAGATTGAAGTCTTTTTTGTAGCCAATCTGGTGAGGCTTTTACTTTTACATTTTTAATACTTATACCTGCGTATCTAGGGCATGATTTTTCATCTTTAACTTCTATAGAAAGAGGCTTTTCTGACCCTTCTTTGAATGCACTTATATCAGCAAAATTTAACTGGCATTTTATGTTATTATGGTTAAGTACTGCTGCTAAATCTCTAGCTACTCCTATGTGTGACATAGCATCTGAACGATTAGGAGTTAATCCAATTTCAAAAACAATGTCTGTTTCTATTTTGAAGTATTCACTAGCTAATTGGCCTGCTTTTGCATTTGAATCGAGAACCATAATACCCTCATGACTATCGCCAAGACCAATTTCATCTTCAGCACAAATCATACCCTCTGATACTTCACCTCTAATTTTTCCTTTTTTGATTTTAAAAGATTCGTCATCAGAATACAAGACAGTTCCGATAGTAGCAACAGGAACTTTTTGTCCTACCTCAACATTTGGTGCGCCACAAACAATTTTAAGAGCTTCTTCTTGACCTATATTTACTGTGGTAATGCTAAGTCTATCGGCATTGGGATGTTGTTCTTTTGTTAATACCTCACCAATAACAATACCTTTCAGTCCACCTTTTACACTTTCTACGTGTTCTATTCCTTCAACTTCAAGTCCTGTGTCGGTCAAATATCGAGCAACAGTTGTTGCATCTAAATCAACATCTATGTATTCTTTTAACCAATTGTATGAAATCTTCATCTAGAGTATAATTATTAAGGCAAAAGTAAGAAAAAGAATGAGGTTATATATAGCTAATTATACTAAGATATTCTACTCCATTCAAGTTGTTTGTTGCTAATCTCTTTATAATGGCTGAGTATGGCTTTGTTTTTTGACAGTTTTAGTTCTGGATCTTCTTCCAATAATTTTAGGGCAAGTTGTCTTGCGTATTGTAAAATAGCATTATCTTTCATTATATCGGCAATTTTTAACTCTAGCATTCCACTTTGTTGCGTGCCCATCAAGTCACCTGGTCCTCGAAGTTTTAGGTCTACCTCTGCAATTTCAAAGCCATCAGTTGTCCTAACCATAGTTTTTAGTCTTTCTTGCCCTTCAGCACTTATTTTATTGCCACTCATCAGGATACAATACGATTGTTCAGCTCCTCTGCCAACTCGACCTCTTAATTGGTGAAGCTGAGATAAGCCAAAGCGTTCAGCGCTTTCGATAACCATTATTGAGGCGTTCGGAACATTTACACCAACTTCAATAACGGTTGTTGCAACCATAATTTGTGTTTCTCCTTTAGCAAATCGACTCATTTCGAAATCTTTGTCTTCAGATTTCATTTGTCCGTGAACGATACTAATTTGCTTTCCTTTAAAAGTTCTGCAAATACTTTCGTAGCCATCCATCAAATCTTTATAATCTAGTGTTTCACTTTCATTGATTAGTGGGTAAACTATGTAGGCTTGTCTTCCTTTTTCTATTTCTTTTTGGATAAAGCCTAACATAGCTAGTCTACCACTTTCAGATTTCCAAATGGTTTTTATGGCTTTTCTACCCGGGGGTAATTCATCAATTATAGAAACGTCTAAGTCACCATATAGAGTCATAGCTAATGTTCTAGGAATCGGAGTAGCTGTCATCACTAACACATGTGGGGGTTTGCTATTTTTTAGCCACATTTTAGCACGTTGAGCTACACCAAAACGGTGTTGTTCATCAATTACAACAAAGCCTAAATTTTTAAATTTTACTTTATCTTCTAGTAAAGCGTGTGTGCCAATAAGAATGTGTGTTTCTCCGTTTTCTAAGCCTTCGTGTAGTATGGTGCGTTGTGATTTTTTTACTGAGCCAGTAAGAAGTGAAATCTTTATTGGCATTTCAGAAAGTAAATAAGAGATAGTTTCAAAATGTTGTTGAGCCAAAATTTCAGTGGGAGCCATTAGACAGCTTTGAAATCCATTATCTATAGCCATTAAAATACTCATTAAGGCAACAAGTGTTTTACCACTGCCAACATCTCCTTGAAGTAGGCGATTCATTTGAGACTCTTTGGCGCAATCGTGACGTATTTCTTTTAAAACTCGTTTTTGAGCGTTTGTTAGTTCGAAGGGGAGGTGATTGTGAAAAAAATTGTTGAAGTGTTCACCGATTTGAGAAAGTGCAAAGCCTTTAAGCTTTTGTTGGCGAACGATTTTCATTCTTATAAGCTGTAATTGTATGAAAAATAATTCCTCAAATTTAAGTCTGTATTGGGCTTGTTGTAAAGTTATGGTGTTCGATGGGAAATGAATATTCGTATAAGCTTCACGACGAGTAATTAAATTGAGTTTTTGTATTAGTTCACTGGAAAGATTTTCTTTTATTTTGTTTGTTACTTGTGGTAATAATACTGAAGTGAGCTTGCCAATTGCTTTATTGGTTAACCCTTTATTTGATAGCGATTCGGTAGTAGAATATATAGGTTGAAGTGTATTGAATTTTGTTTGATGCTTTTCGTCAATGGACTCAAATTCTGGATGGACGATATTTATCTTGCCATTATAAAGGTTAGGTTTACCAAATACAACATACTTTTTATTAGTCTTTATACTATTTTTTATCCATTTAGTGCCTTTAAACCACACTAATTCGATAGCTCCGTTTTCATCATGAAACTTTGCGGTTAAACGTTTGCTATGTTTTGCGCCTACTTCTTGTAATCGGCTAATATGGCCAACTAGTTGTACATAAGGTAAGTCGCTATTTATTTCATTCGTTTTATAGAATTTAGTTTTATCAACATATCGAAATGGAAAATAGTGAAGTAAATCACTAAATGTGTGAACACCTAGTTCTTTCCTTAAGAGTTCAGCTCTTTTGGGTCCAACACCTTTCAAATATTCTATTGAATTGAACAACTCTTGCATGGCATAAAGATAAAAAAAAGCCCTATCAGATTTGATAGGGCTTTTAAATAGTTTGTGAAAAACGTTAAATATTATTAGCTCCCATAAATAGAACAGGATTTTCTAAATAACTCTTTAATGTTCCTAAGAATTTTGAACCTACAACACCATCAACAACTCTATGGTCGCAAGAAAGTGTTACTTTGAGTGTGTTACCAATAACAATTTCACCATTTTTTACAACTGGCTTTTGAACTATTCCACCGACAGCTAGAATACAAGCGTCTGGAGGATTGATGATTGCTGTAAACTCTTCAATATCAAACATACCTAAATTGGAAATTGTAAAGGTGTTGCCTTGCCAATCTTCTGGTTGTAATTTTTTTGCTTTAGCTTTTACACTATAATCTTTTACTTCGCTAGAAATCTCAGAAAGTCTTTTACTATTGGCAAATCTAACAACAGGAACTAATAAGCCGTCTTCTACAGCCATAGCTACACCAATGTGAATGTGGTCGTTGAATCTAATTCTGTCGCCTAACCAGCTGGAGTTAATTTGTGGGTGTTGCTCTAAAGCCATAGAACAAGCCTTTACAATCATATCATTAAATGATATTTTAATCTGAGAAACAGTATTTATCGCTTGTCTTGCTTCTATAGTCTTGTCCATGTTAATTTCACAAGTTAGATAGAAGTGCGGTGCTGAAAATTTACTTTCACCTAGTCTTTGAGCAATTACTCTTCGCATCTGAGAAACTTCGACTTCTGTATAACTTTCGACAGTTGGTACTGATGAGCCACCAGAGTAATTGTCAATGTCTCTCTTGATTATTCTTCCAAAATCACCTGTTCCTTTGACTAGAGCAAGATTAATATTTCTTTCGCCAGCCAATTTTTTTGCTAGAGGAGAGGCGATGTTTTTGCCATTATTAGGAGTAGATTTTTCTTGTTTTAGAGTAGATTTAACTTCTACTTTTGGAGCTTCTTTTACTACCTCAGTCTTTACTTCTTTTACTGGAGCTTCAGCTTTTTTAACCTCTACTTTATCTTCTTTGACATTTGCTTTGTCTTGTTCAAGTAAATAACTAATATCTTCACCTTTTTCGCCAAGAATAGCTAATATACTATCTACTGGAGCTTTGGCACCTTCTGCTACACCAATATGTAGTAAAAAGCCTTCTTGAAAGCTCTCAAATTCCATAGTGGCTTTGTCTGTTTCTATTTCAGCTAATAAATCACCTTCAGATACTTGGTCGCCAACATTTTTGTGCCATTTTGCAACAACACCTTCTGTCATGGTGTCGCTCAATCGGGGCATATTTACTACTTCTGCCATCTTTTTAGTCTTTTATAAATGGATAATCTTCTTGTTCATAAACGCTATCGTATAAATCTTGTATTACTGGGAATGGAGATTCTTCAGCAAATTTTATTGCATCTGCAATAGTTTCTTTAACCTCTTGATTTATTGCCTCAATCTCTTTGTCAGAAGCGTATTTATTTTCTTTGATAAACTCAAGAGTTGTATTAATTGGGTCTATTTTTTGATATTCGCTAACCTCGTCTTTTGTTCTATAGTGTTGAGCATCAGACATAGAGTGTCCTTTGTAACGATAAGTTTTTGCCTCTAAAAATGTTGGACCATCACCTTTCCTAGCTCTTTTTACAGCTTTTTCAACTGCTTTAGTCATTGCTACTGGATCCATTCCATCAACTGGCTCACTAGGCATTTCATACCCTAATCCTAGTTTCCAAATTTCAGTGTGATTGGCTGTTCTATCTACCGAAGTTCCCATAGCGTATCCATTGTTTTCAACAATAAATACAACAGGTAAGTTCCACAACATAGCTAGATTAAAAGTTTCGTGTAAAGAACCTTGTCTTACAGCTCCATCGCCCATAAAGCAAAGAGTAACCGCATCACTACCATTGTATTTGTCTGCGAAAGCTAACCCAGCTCCAAGGGGAATTTGCCCACCAACGATTCCGTGTCCACCAAAAAAATTGTGTTCTTTACTAAACATATGCATAGAGCCACCATTTCCTTTTGAGCAACCTGTGATTTTACCCATCAATTCGGCCATTACATATTTTGGTTCAACGCCCATTGCAATTGGTTGCACGTGATTACGGTAGGCCGTTATCATTTTATCTTTAGAAGGATCAATAGCTTCTCTACATCCTGCTAGAATAGCTTCTTGTCCATTGTAGAGATGCAAAAACCCTCTAATTTTTTGTTGGATGTATAATGCAGAAGCTTTATCTTCAAGCTTTCTCCACAAGAGCATATCTCTATACCAATTGAGGTAGGTTTTTTTTGTAATTTTTGTAGCCATATCATTAAAATTGGTGCAAATTTAACACAAAATAGCCTAATATTAATTAATAATTATTAGTTGGGGGCGTATTATGGCAATTTAACCTTTAATTAATCATATTATTCTAAAAATAAGTTAAATCATTTAGTATTTAATAAAAAAAGTTTAAAAATAACACTTTGAAGGCGCAATATAAAATACTTGTAAGATAAATATCTATCAAAATTTATGCCGATATTTGTACTTTGCTCGATAAATGAAAAACATATCAATTTTATTATTCTTCCTTTTAATTTCTAATTCTCTTTTTTCACAAAGTTTTAGAGTTCCGAAGAATGTAGTAAGCACGAGTTTATTTCAGCCATTTGCCACTATTAGTGGATATACTATATCTTTTGAAAGATTAATTGATCCTGGTTATAGTTTAAACGCTGCGCAGTTTTCATATAAGTTAAATACAACTCTTATTTCTTACAATCAAAAAAAAGAGTATACAACAATTGATTCCCAAGTTTTTTATGACAAAGAGGCTTACAAGTTTTTTGGCTTTACTATTTTACCTGAACTAAGATATTACTTTACTTGGGATGCTCCCATAGGAGTTTATGCAAGTATATTTGGAAGTTATACTGACTATTCTGAAATTTATTCAGACATTAACAATGAAGCTAATAGTTACGAAAAAAAATATTCGATTATTGGTAGAGGCATAGGAGCTGGATTTCAGTTTAAATTTTTTGAATATTATACATTAGATATCATTGGGGGGTATCACCCACAAAATATTAATTCAAAAACTAAATCTTTTGAAAGTGAAGAATTCATAGAAAATCCTTTACTTGAAGAAGAAAAACTTTATTTAAATTTACATTTAGGTATAAATTTCTAAAGTTTATTTTTTTCTGACTCCTACAACTAATGGTGAATATATATTTCTAAATATTCATAATTTTCGGATATTTTTAGTTTGCACTTATTTTTCTAGAATATTTTAAGTTGAAATTAAAAACTCTATCAAATAAAATAAGTTTTTGAAAGAAGTGAAAAATTTTAAAAAAGTTTAATTTTTGAAGATCATTGAATTAATTATAGATTCATCAACAAAATTAGGCAGTGTTACTTTTAACTCTGGAGTTCTTTCCATTTCCTTTTTAATAGCAAAAATAGCTTCTTCATTCCTAGCCCAGCTTCTTCTAGCTATTCCGTTATTTACATCCCAATGTAGCATAGACTGAATTTTTGTAGCACTTTCTTCTGAACCGTCAATAAGCATTCCAAATCCTCCATTAATAACTTCTCCCCAACCTACACCGCCGCCATTATGAATAGATACCCATGTAGCACCTCTGAAGCTATCTCCAATTACATTGTGTATAGCCATATCAGCTGTAAAGCTAGAGCCGTCATATATATTAGAAGTTTCTCTGTAAGGAGAATCTGTTCCAGATACATCATGGTGGTCTCTACCTAATATTATTGGGCCAATAGTTCCTTCTTTTATTGCATCATTGAAGGTTTTGGCGATTTCTATTCTCCCAATGGAGTCGGCATATAATATTCTTGCTTGAGAACCTACAACTAATTGGTTGTCATTAGCACTTTTAATCCAACGAATATTATCAGCCATTTGCTGCTGTATCTCTTTTGGAGCGTCTAATTTTAACTTTTCTAATACTTCACAAGCTATTTTATCGGTTTTATCTAAATCTTCTTTTTTACCACTTGCACAAACCCAACGGAAAGGCCCAAAACCATAATCAAAGCACATTGGCCCCATGATATCTTGGACATAAGAAGGATACTTAAAGTGTATTCCGTCTTGTGCCATAACGTCTGCGCCTGAGCGAGATGCTTCTAATAAAAATGCATTTCCATAATCAAAGAAGTATGTGCCTTTTGAGGTATGTTTATTTACTGCATTGGCATGTCGGCGTAGGGTTTCTTTAATTTTGATTTTGAATTCTTTAGGATTATTAACCATCAATTCATTGGATTCTTCAAAAGATAAACCAATTGGGTAGTAACCACCTGCCCAAGGGTTGTGAAGTGAAGTTTGGTCAGAACCTAAATCAACATAAATGTCTTCCTCAAGAAATTTTTCCCATACTTCAACGATGTTGCCTTGAAATGCAATTGAAACAACTTCTTTATTTTCTTTAGCTTTTTTGACTCTAGTAGCAAGAGTATCCAAATCTTCAATGACTTCATCTACCCACCCTTGTGAGTGTCTTGTTATCGTTGCTTTAGGGTTTACTTCTGCTACTACGGTTATGCACCCAGCAATATTTCCAGCTTTTGGCTGAGCGCCACTCATACCTCCTAAACCAGCAGTTAAAAATAATTTTCCTGCTAATCCGTCATCACTTATTTTTCTGCCAGCATTTAGGATAGTGATAGTTGTTCCATGAACGATACCTTGTGGTCCAATATACATGTAAGAACCTGCAGTCATTTGTCCATATTGAGTAACGCCTAGTGCGTTAAATTTTTCCCAATCATCGGGTTTAGAGTAGTTAGGAATCATCATTCCGTTGCTGACAACAACTCTAGGCGCATTTTTATGAGATGGAAACAGTCCCATAGGGTGACCTGAATACATAACTAATGTTTGTTCGTCAGTCATTTCAGACAGGTATTGCATACACAATAAATATTGAGCCCAATTTTGGAATACACCTCCATTACCACCGTATGTTATTAATTCGTGAGGATGTTGGGCTACTGCATAGTCTAGGTTATTCTGAATCATTAGCATAATAGCTTTTGCCTGTAATGATATTCCAGGATAGTCCTCGATGCTTCTAGCTTTCATTTCGTAATCTGGTCGGTATCTATACATATATATCCTACCATATTCGTTTAATTCATGAGCAAACTCTTCAGCTAAAAACGTATGTTGTTCTTTAGGAAAATATCGTAAAGCATTTTTTAGGGCTAATTTTTTTTCATCAGCACTTAGAATATCTTTTCTTTTGGGCGCATGATTGATGCTAAGGTCGTAATCCTTTTTTTGAGGAATTTCATTAGGAATACCAGTTGTTATACTTTCTTTAAATGCTGTCATTTTAATTTCTTTTTTAAAGAATCCGTTTTTTTATTAAATCCGTAGGGGCAATGTTTGCAACCGTTTTTACAACAATAGCCTCTTTTTAAATGGTATTTCTCGGTGAAAATAATGTAGCCATCTTTACTTTTGTAAAAATCTTCCTTTGCTAATTTACTTTGGTTTGAAAAGTTTACCATTGAATTATTGAAAGGTACAAATTTACGATATTCATTGCTTATATTAGTGTATGTTTTCACAAGTCGCCAAACAAGATATTCAAGAAATTACTAATCCTATGTTGAAGTCTAAGAAAGTTAGGCTATTGATTCAAAGAGAGGACTTAAATAACCCTCATTGTATGGGTAATAAGTGGTGGAAATTGAGATATAATTTGACGGAGGCTGTTAGACAAAATCAAAGTACAATTTTAACATTTGGCGGAGCATTTTCCAACCATATTGCAGCCACGGCTTCGGCTTGTAATAGATTAGGTTTAAAATCAATTGGTATTATTCGTGGCGACTTTACTGAAAATTTGAATCCAACTCTACTAAAAGCAAAAAATGAGGGTATGCAATTGCAATTTGTTGATAGAGACACCTATCGGAATAAATCTAATGTTGATTGGAAGTCTATATATGGAGATTGTTTCCTTATTGCCGAAGGAGGAACAAATGAACTTGCTGTTAAATCTTGTGAGGAGATGGTTTCTTTTAAAGATTTTGATATAGTTTGTGTTCCAGTAGGTACAGGTGGGACATTGTCTGGAGTTATACGAAGTTTAAAACCTTCTCAAGTCGCAATAGGCTTTTCTTCATTAAAAGGTGGTGAATTTTTAAATGATGAAGTAAAAAAGTACGTTAAGACTTCGAATTGGTCTATTCAATCCGATTATCATTTTGGTGGTTACGCAAAAGTTAGTCAGGAATTGGTGACCTTCATGAATTGGTTCAAACGTGATTTTTCAATTCAGTTAGAGCCTATTTATACGGCCAAAATGTTTTATGGTATTTTTGATATGATAAACAATAATAATTTTCCTCAAAATAGTACTATTTTAGCTGTCCATACTGGAGGCTTACAAGGAATTGAAGGTATGAATCAACGCTTACAATCTAAAGAATGGAAAATCGACTAGTCTTATTTTTACTCTTATTTTCGTTTCAGCTTTCAGCTCAAAATATGACTCGTGAAGAGTATATCGATAAATATAAAGATGAAGCCATTTATCAGATGAAAAAATATAAAATTCCTGCTAGTATAACACTTGCTCAAGGGATCTTAGAAAGTGGTGATGGAAATAGTAAATTAGCTAAAAAATCAAACAATCATTTTGGCATAAAATGCCATTCCTATTGGCAAGGGGAGAGGGTTTACCATGATGATGATAAAAAAGATGAATGCTTTAGAAAATACAATAAAGTAAGAGATTCATATGATGATCATTCAGAATTTTTACTAAGGCCTAGATATGCAGCTTTATTTGAATATGCATTAACGGATTATAAATCTTGGGCTAAGGGTTTAAAGAAAGCGGGTTACGCCACAAACCCTAATTATGCTAAACACTTGATTAAAATTATTGAAGAAAATGAATTGCATAAATTAGATGATGAAGTAGCAGTTGAAAGTGATAAACTTATATTTAGTGGTTTTTCAGTAGGTTGGACTGACTTAATAGGTCAGTCATTACTATATAAAAATGATGAGAAAGAATATTATTTAAATCTTAGAGCAACAGCAGCTATTGATAACATAGCTCTAATGTTAGGAAGCGGAAAGTTACTGACTTCAACGATTGGATTAGGAGTTGGTTTTGGACTTATAACTCCGACTGGTGATATTAATAATATAGACTTAAAGCCTAACTATTCTTTGTCAGCTCATTTTTTTATTCCAGTAAAACAAAAGCAAATCAACTTTAGATTTTCTTTATCATCAACAGATGCCAAGCAGTTTCATCCTAGCATAAGCATTGGCTTGTTGAGGTAGTCTTATTCAAGGCTGTAGTTATTAAGAATATTTTCATTAACAACAATTAGATTTAGATTATTGTCCTTGTCTAAATCCACACATTCGAAATCACCACCTCCAAAGAGAGGGCTTCCAGAAAATGCTTTTCCTTGAGAATCAAATAAATAACAGCTTCCTTCACTTGAAAAGCCAATAATGGATTGTTTGTTAAATTTAAAAACTTTTGGATCTGACTCATTTTGGACATTAAAATCCAAAATTTCTGATTCTAGGTTATAGCATTTTACTCCAGAATCGTCAGAGATAAATAAGTCCATTAAATCATCATTATTGAAGTTTGATGCATAAAAGCTAAAACTTTCTAGTTCAGATGTTTTAATTTTTGTTTGACTTCCTTTTAATGTGGTAAGCCAAATATTACCACTATTATCAGAAGTGTAAATACTGCCGTCTTTTTTATCTAAATAGTATGATGATTTAATAGGAATTTTTCCAATATCTGTACGTTTTTTTCCATTACGTCCAAGAACACTGGTATTACCATCACTATCTACCACATAAATGTAGTCTTTACCTTTAATATTTACGTATTGAATTTGGTGGCTGATAGGCATATTCATTTTTTCAAATTTCCAGCCTTTAACTGTTTTTCCTTCTTTTGAATAATTGTAAACCATACCATTTTCTGAAGGGACTAAAATTCGATATTTTCTATTCTTATCATAATCGATTAGCGAATGACCCCTTTTTGCTTTTACACTAAGTTTCATTGGAAAATTTTCAACATTTCTTCCAAGTCTGTCCAGAATGTATAAACTGTCCTCTGTGTTGAAGATGTATTGTAGCTTTCCATTTTTATAGAAATCCATCTGATTAACCTTGTCTAAGATAATTCCTCCTAGTTGTTTTTTCCATAAAATCTTTCCTTTTGAGCTAATCAAATAAACTATTTTTTCATCATCTTGAATAATTACATTATTCTTTTTAGTACTATGATTATATACTATTTGAGGTGATATGGTAATATTCCTTTCTAGATTTACTATCCAATCAAGTTGTGTTTCTTCGTCTATATTAGACTCGTATTGCAATACCACATTGTTGTAGAATAATTCATTTTTTGAACTTAATTGATAAACAAAGCCACTTACATTCGACCAATTTTCTTTTACTATAAATGGTTTCCATTTATTCTTTACTAATTCATCCCAATTGCCCATTGATGGATTAGTATAATAGAGGAAGTTGCAGCGAGAACCTATCTGGTCTTTGAAATTAATAAAACTGGCATTGTTGTCCAGTACCTTTTTTGAAATAAAATTATTAATGAAAGCTTTTAAAGAGGATGTAGAGTTGGCAAAAATAAGGTAGCCGTCCACATAAGAAAAGTAATTTTCTTTGACAGAACTAAACATTTGACCATAAAGTTTTGCAAAGACATCATTAATTTCAAACTTGGATAGTTTAAATCCTCGATAATTTTCTGAAAATGGTTTGTTATCAGTTTTGGGGTTGATATGGTTAAGTAATTCTTCAGATTCTTTTTTGGATTTGATAAATATAAAGTCATCTGATTTTCCGGAAGTGGAGAAGGTACTTATTGTTCCCATTTCACTCAAGATTATGCCATTGAAGTAATTCTCAAGGTCTAAATTGTATTTAGATTTAATATCAGATAGGGCTTTGTTGTGTTCGTAAAGATTGTTGTGTTTCGCCAAAAAATCTTTGTAATTGGTGTAGAATAAATTGAAGTCTTCTATACCTAAAGCCGTAATTTTATAGGTGTTTCTTGGGGCGACTTTGCTTATTTCTATTTTCTGTTCTAGCTGACCAAATAAAGAGGTTAAATAATTTGAAGAAGAATCTTCAACTAAAGTAAATCCTGAAAGAGTCAAATTATTGTCTGATGATTCCAAATCAAGTTCAGCCCAATTCGCCCATCGACTAATCCATTTTTCGTCTGATTTAGAAAGCTTTGTGTTTTGAGAAAGTAACTTTGATAAATTAGAATAATTAGTGTAGATATGGGCTCCAGCAAAAGTGCTTTTTGTACTCTGTACTTTTGTGAATTCGGTGTTGTCTAATAAGCTAATCTCATTATTTAATTGTCTTATTCCATCTTCTATGAGTAAAGACGATGAGCTCACAAATAAGATGTCTTTATGATGGCATAAATTCCAATTATTATCTAGTTCATATACTTTAACTCCGTCGTACTCTCTGCTTTTAAAACTGCCAATTAAAGTATCGTTCATCTCAATCAGTTTCAGTTCTTCAGCATTACAAGCAGTAGAAAGAAAAATGTAAAAATCATTAGTAGAGTGATGAAATGATAAATACAATTTTTGATTGTCTATGAAGTGTTTTAGTTTATCGTAAGCTTTAAATTTAAGGGATATACTTTCAATTGTCTTTTTAATTTCTGCCCAATCATCAGAATCTGATATCGTTTTCCAAAGCATAGTATTCTCTAATTCGTAAAGAGTAGAGCTCCAATTTTCGCTTTCTACTATCAATGCAGCATTAATTGGTATAGATTGAATGGCATCGGTTGTTTGTTTGTTAAGCTCTTGGTATTTCTGATATAACAAAAAGAAAATGATTCCAACTAGAAGACTTAAAGTTAGTATGACTGTGCTCTTATTTAGCTTCATATTGTAAGATGAAATTGATAGTTCAAATTTAAATAATTATATATTGTTTCAAAATTCAATTTTTATTTGAGCTGGCAGCAATTGATAGCTTTTTCTGTGGTGCTTGCATGCACCAATTTGACGAATCGCTTCTCTGTGCTTGGCTGTTGGGTATCCCTTATTGTTTTTCCAATCGTATTGAGGGAATTTAGAATCTAAATCAAGCATTAATTCATCTCTGAAATTTTTAGCAAGAACTGATGCCGCTGCTACAGAAGCAAATCTTGAATCCCCTTTAACTATACACAAATGCTTAATGTCTTTGTACGTTTTAAATCGATTTCCGTCAATGAGTAATAGATCAACATTTCTTTCAAGTTTATCGATTGCTCTGTGCATTGCAAGAAAAGACGCGTTAAGAATATTTATTTCGTCTATTTCTTGTGGAGATACTACACCAATTGCCCAAGAGAGTGCTTTCTCTTTTATTATGGGTTCTAAAATTTGGCGTTGTTTATGAGTGAGTTGTTTTGAGTCGTTCAGTATTTTATGTCTGAAGTTTGTTGGAAGAATAACTGCTGATGCTACTACAGGACCCGCCAAACATCCTCTACCAGCTTCGTCACAACCAGCTTCGGTAAGTCCTTTGCTATGAAATGCCTTTAGCATTTATGATTTTACTCGTTCTGAATAAGCTCCTTTTCGGGTATCAATTTTTATTTTATCGCCAATATTTATAAATAGTGGCACATTAACTTTAGCACCAGTCTCAACGGTAGAAGGTTTGAGTGCGTTAGTCGCTGTATCGCCTTTTATTCCAGGTTCAGTATAAGTGACTTCTAGTACAACCGATGCTGGTAAATCACAACCTAATATCTTTTCTTCTTCAGCGTGGAAAAGTATGTCTGCATTTTCTCCTTCTTTCAAGAATTGCGGTGCGTTTATAAGCCCTTTATCTACAAAAATTTGTTCGTAGTTATCTGTATTCATAAAGTGATAAGTGTCGCCATCAGCATATAGAAATTGATGCTTTCTATTTTCAATTCTTACGACATCGATTTTTACTCCTGCAGTAAAGGTATTATCTAGACGTCTTCCGTTGGTGAGGTTTTTCAACTTCGTTCTTACAAATGCTGGACCTTTTCCTGGTTTTACGTGTTGAAATTCTACAATTTGCCACAAGTCGTTATTGTGCTTTATGCAAAGTCCGTTTCTAAAATCTGCTGTTGTTGCCATACTGATTATTGTTTAAATCCTTTGATTATTCCTCTTTCAGACTCACTAATGAATTTGATAATGTTTTCTATTTCCATGCTATTAGAAAATTCCTTTTTAATCTTTTCAATAGCTTGAGTATAATTCAAATTAGATTGAAATATGTTTCTGTAAATATTTTGTATTTCTAATATCTTTTCTTCACTGAACCCTTTTCTAGAAAGACCAATAGAATTAACACCAATGAAACTTAGAGGCTCTTTGGCTACTTTGATATAAGGAGGTACATCTTTTCTAACTAATGAGCCTCCAGAAATCATAGCGTATGAACCGATTTTTACAAATTGATGGACAGCACTAATTCCGCCGACAATAGTATATTCTGCAATTTCTACATGACCACCCAATTGTACACTGTTTACTAAAATTACATTATTTGCGATGTGGCAGTCATGTGCAATATGTACATAAGCCATAATAAGGCAGTTTTCACCAACCGAAGTGACTCCGCTATAATTGGTTGCTCTATTAATAGTTGCAAATTCTCTAACAGTAGTATTATCTCCAATTTTTACAATACTTTTTTCGCCACCAAATTTTAAATCTTGAGGTATAGCTGATATAACTGCTCCTGGAAAAATTTTACAATTGTTGCCAATCCTAGCACCGTCCATTATACTGACGTTTGAACCAATCCAGCAATTATCGCCAATTTCCACATCATCACCTATGCAAACAAATGACTCAATTTTCACACCTTTTCCAATCTTAGCTTTAGGCGATATGTTCGAAAATGTATTTGACATTAAATTATTTTACTTTTTTTATTTGAGCCATTAATTCAGCCTCCATAACGAGTTTTTCTCCAACGAATGCTTGTCCAAACATATGGCAAATCCCTCGTCTTATAGGGCTTATTAACTCGGATTTGAAGACTATAGTATCTCCAGGCAAAACTTTTTGTTTAAATTTTACCTTGTCAATTTTCATAAAATAGGTGAGGTAATTTTCAGGGTCAGGCACTGTGCTCAGTAACAATATGCCCCCCGCTTGTGCCATAGCTTCTATTTGAAGTACACCTGGCATAACTGGTGCTCCTGGAAAGTGACCATTGAAGAAGTCTTCGTTCATAGTCACATTCTTAATTCCTACAACATGGTTGTCGCTAAGCTCCATGATTTTATCGATTAATAGAAATGGTGGCCTATGAGGTAACATGTCCATTATCTGATGAATATCCTTAACAGGAGTTTGGTTAGGATCGTAAATAGGTGCTTCTTTTTTCATAATTTGAATTAATTTCTTAGCAAATGCAATATTAGATTTATGTCCCGGCTTAATAACTTTAAGATGTCCTTGTATATAGCGTTCACAAAGTGCTAAATCTCCAATAACATCTAAAAGTTTGTGTCTAGCAGGTTCATTTTCATACCTTAAATCTATATTGTTTAGAATTCCTTGCTCTTTAACATCTATATCTTTTTTATTAAAAATTTCTGCTAATTTAAGAAGTTCTTTAGAACTCACTTTTTCTTCAACAAAAACAATAGCGTTATTAAGGCTGCCTCCTTTTATTAGTCCTTGTTCAAATAGGGGTTTTATTTCATGTAAAAATACAAATGTTCTGGCATCAGAAATTTCATTGTTGAAATCTGATAAACTATGGAGTTGTGCTGAAGATACTTGAAGTACTTTTGAGTTATAATCAATTTGTACATCTATCTTAAATTCTCTAGCAGGTTCTAGGATATATTCACTACCCGTATCCTCGTCTTTGTAGTGGTAAGTTTTTGTTACTTTAAAAACTTTCCTTGGTGCACTTTGTTGTTCAATTCTAGATTCTGATAATACTTGAGTGAACATTTTTGAACTTCCATCTAAGATAGGCAGTTCTGGGCTATCAATTTCAATTAATAGGTTATCAATTTCTAAGCCTTTTAAAGCAGCAAGTAAATGCTCTGTAGTTTGTACAATAGCATCATTTTTCTTTAGTTGTGTTCTTCTATTTGTTTGGTCAAGGTTAGCTATACTAGCTTCAATAACAGGATTATTTTCTAAATCTATTCTAATAAATTTAATACCAGTATTTATTGGTGCAGCTTTAAAAGTAAGGGAAGATTTTTTTCCTGTATGAAGCCCATACCCACTAATAGATTGAGTCGTGGATATAGTTTGTTGATAATTTGGCATTTATTTGTTTAGTATATTTTTCACTTCTTTTTCAATTCTATTTACCAAACTATTCAGTTTAGGAAGTTGCCTAAAGTAAACATAAGCTCTTTTGTAGTCTGAAATAGAGAAAGCTGGAGAGCCTTGAACTATTTCATTGTCATTGATGTCGGATTGAATACCAGATTGGGCCGCAATTTTCACATTATCTCCAATTTTAAGGTGACCTACAATTCCAACTTGACCACCAATCATACAATTTTCTCCAATTTTTGTTGAACCTGCAATACCAGATTGAGCAGCAATAACTGTATGTTTGCCAATCTCTACGTTGTGTGCTATTTGAATGAGGTTGTCCAATTTTACGCCTTGACGTATTATTGTTGAGCCCATCGTTGCTCTATCAATTGTCGTATTAGCTCCAATTTCAACATTATCTTCCACAATTACATTTCCAATCTGTGCAACTTTAGTGTATTCATTTTCGGCATTTGGCGCAAAGCCAAAGCCATCACCCCCAATGATTGCTCCTGATTGAATCATGCAATTTTTTCCTATTATACAATGGTCATATATTTTAACTCCAGCATACAATATAGTGTTGTCGCCAATAGAAGTATTTTCTCCAATAAAGCAGTTAGGGTATATTTTTACATTATCTCCAATGACTACATTTTCGCTGATGTAAACATTTGAACCAATGTAGCATTTTTTGCCAATAGAGGCAGACTCTTCAATACTTGAGTGTTTGTGAACTCCTTCGATATTATTTCTTGACTCACTAAAAGTTTGTAACATCGTGGCAAAACCTTGATATGCATCATCTACAATTATAAGGTTAGTTGAAATTCTTGAATAATCGATATTAAAATCAGAAGCAATAATTACAGCACTAGCTTTTGTAATATACAGAAATTCTTCGTATTTATTGTTTGCTAAAAAACTTAGACTCCCTTTAGTGCCTTCCTCTATTTTTGAAAGCATATTTATACTAACATTGCCATCACCTACTACTTTACCCTTGAGGATTTTGGCTATTTTTTCAATGCTGTAAATCATGTTTTACAAAAGTAATTTAAATGAGTTGGTTTTTTGGGTGGCAGTAAAAATATTTTTTAACTGTCTTGCATAGTGCTGAAATGGTCGATTTATCAGCTGCTCCCATCAAGTCTTTAATTAGATTATCCTTGAATAAAATGTTAATATCAGAATCATTTAATTTATAAGCATTATTAGTTATTTCACCTTCCAAAAAAAAGTAATTAACATTTGTAGCATCTAAACTATAGGTATTCATTATATTTTTTTTGATTCTTGAGATGCTAAGGTCATCCATTGGTTCATCCAAAAGTGTCACTTTAAATAACTCTCTTTTTACAATTTTATTTGATAAATAAGCCAATATATTATCCGAATGATTTTGCCACTCTTTTATTGACGCCATAATATCATAATCGTCAAGTTCGGTAAATGCTTCAAAAACTTTTGGATTAGATTTAAAATCTTGAATAGTGAAATTATTATTTAGCAAATGTTGAAGACTTGAAGTGCCAAATAAATCAATATTATTTTGACTGAGTTCTTTCGCTCTTTGTAGGACTTTGATTAGCATTTGTTCTGCACTTACTACTGTCTTGTGAAAATAAACTTGCCAATACATTAAACGCCTTGCGATGAGAAATTTTTCTACCGAATAAATTCCTTTACTTTCAACGACTAATTTATCATTTACTACGTCTAGCATATTAATAATTCGTTCTGCTCCAACAACTCCTTCTTGAACTCCTGAGTAAAAACTATCTCTATTTAGATAATCCATCCTATCCATATCCAGCTGACTTGAAACCAATTGATGTAAATACGACTTAGAATATTCATCTTTGAAAATTTGAATTGCTAAGTCTAATTTTCCATTGAACTCATTATTGAGTTTGTGCATATAGAAAAGAGATAACTCCTCATGTGAAATATTATCAACTATACTATGCTCTAGGGAGTGGGAATATGGACCGTGTCCAATGTCGTGTAGTAGAATAGCAATTTTTGCACCTTCGGCTTCTTCATTGCTTATTTCATGACCTTTAGAACGCAAAACGTAAATGGCTTTTTGCATTAAATGCATTGCACCTATGGCATGATGAAAACGCGTGTGCAATGCTCCTGGGTAAACTAGACTGGTTAGTCCCAACTGTGAAATTCTTCTAAGTCGTTGAAAATAAGGATGTTCTATTAAATTTAAAAAAATTCCGCCCTGCAGACTAATAAAACCGTACAATGGGTCGTTTATGATTTTTGATGATGCTTTCATTCAAAAAATAACTGTAATTTTAATCTCTGTAATTCTCGATGAAGATATGAATTTAAATGAAAAGATAACCATTCTGTGGGTTGATGATGAAATTGATCTTTTGAAGCCTCACATAATGTTTTTAGAAGATAAAGGATATGCCATTATAACGGCTAATAATGGTGTTACGGCAATTGAACTCATAGAAAAACAGCACTTTGATTTGGTTTTTTTAGATGAAAATATGCCTGGATTATCTGGATTAGAGACTCTAATTAAGTTAAAAGATAAACGCTCTAATTTGTCTGTTATTATGATAACTAAAAGCGAGGAGGAAAGTATAATGGAAGAGGCTATAGGTTCAAAAATTTCAGACTATCTCATTAAGCCAGTCAATCCCAATCAGATTTTGTTATCCATTAAAAAACACATTGATAGTGAGCGATTGGTTAGTCAAAAAACAAATGCTGACTATCAAAAAGAATTTAGAGCCATAGGTATGAAACTTGGAGTATCTATGAACAAAGAAGAATGGGAAGAATTATTTAAAAAAATTACCTTTTGGGAGTTAGAACTCGAGCGTTCTGGTGACGCTGGCATGAAACAAATCCTAGAGATGCAAAAAGCAGAAGCTAACGCTCAATTTTTCAAATATGTAAAGTCAAATTATAAGTCTTGGTTGACAGACCAAGAGGACTCACCATTGATGTCGCACCAAGCCTTTCGTAAAAAGGTATATCCTAATTTAAGTGAGGATACTTGTACCTTTTTTGTTGTAATAGATAATTTGAGGTATGACCAATGGAAAATGATAGAATCTTCAATTACTTCAGATTTTAGAATTGATGATGAATCTTTATATTACAGTATACTTCCAACAGCTACTCAATATTCTAGAAATGCTATTTTTTCTGGACTTCTTCCTTTAGAGATGGAACGGCTACATAAAGATTGGTGGAAAAATGACACAGATGACGGAGGTAAAAATATGTTTGAAGAGCAGTTTCTTTTAGCTCAATTAAATCGACTTGGTAAAAGTCAAATTAAGACTTCATATAATAAAATTACAAACATAGATGCAGGTAGAAAACTAGCCGATAATATGCAGAATCTATCTCATAATAATTTGAATGTAATAGTCTATAATTTTGTGGATATGCTTTCACATGCCAGAACAGATATGAAAGTTATCAAAGAACTTGCAGAAGACGATGCTGCTTATCGTTCATTAACTACTTCATGGTTTGAACATTCGCCTTTAAAAGATATGATGTCTTTTATTTCTAGAAATAGGCACAAATTAGTAATTACAACCGACCACGGAACAGTATTAGTAAAAAAGCCTACCAAGGTGTTAGGCGATAAAGACTTAACGACCAATTTACGCTATAAGCAAGGAAGAAATATGAAGTATAATACTAAAGAAGTGTTTGAAATTGATAATCCAAAAGATGTATTTTTGCCTTCAGTGAATATTAGTAGTAAATATATTTTTGCAAGAGAAGATTATTTCTTTGCATACCCTAATAATTTTAATTATTATGTTAATCATTACAAAGAAACTTTTCAGCATGGAGGAATATCACTTGAAGAAATGATTATTCCTATTGTAACGCTTAGTCCAAAGTAAAATATGAAGTGGATTTGTAATGAACTAAGTCAATTATATGGTATTAGTTCAGAAATACTAAAGTATTCAAAGAGTAAAAAAATTGCATTTCATGCTAGTATGGGGGCTGGCAAAACAACATTAATAAAATCAATTTGTGAGCAGTTAAAGGTCATAGATGTTGTTAAAAGCCCTACTTTTTCAATTGTAAATGAGTATATTAGTGAAATAAATGGAAAAGTGTATCATTTTGACTTTTATCGTTTAGAAGATAAACGTGAAGCTTTTGATATTGGTGTAGAATCTTATTTTGACAGTTCAGCATATTGTTTTGTAGAATGGCCGTCGATGATTGAAGATTTATTGCCCGATGACTTTGACCATATTTATATTGAAGTAGAAAACGAACAAAGAATTATAAAATTAGTATTCGATGACTAATATTTCATCTTTTGGTAGCGGGGATTTAATTCCTCAAGAAGAAAAGTTAGAGTTAAAAAAACAAGCAAAATCCTTGTTTATTGGTGTTCCTAAAGAAATTACATTTCAAGAAAGTAGAATAGCAATTGTTCCTAACGCCGTTCAATTGTTAGTCAGTCATGGTCATGAAGTTATTATTGAATCTAAATCTGGCGAAGGTGCTAACTTTCCTGACTCTGAGTTTAGTGAGGCAGGAGCTAAGATTGTTTATGATACTAAAGAAATCTATCAAGCAGATATCATCTTAAAAGTAGAGCCTCCCACTATTGAAGAGATTGAAATGATGAAAGGTCGACAAACCTTAATATCGGCTTTACAAATAACAACTCGCTCAAAAAAATTCATTGAAAAGTTAGCTCAAAAAAAAATTAATTGCTTGGCTTACGAATTTATTCAAGACGATTCTGGAATGATGCCTTTAATTCGTTCTATGAGTGAGATAGCAGGTAATACTTCAATTCTTATTGCCTCTGAATGTTTGAGTAATGCCAATCTTGGTAAAGGCTTGATGTTAGGAGGTATAGCAGGTGTTACTCCCACTGAAGTAGTCATTATTGGTGCTGGTACAGTAGGTGAGTTTGCCACTCGATCAGCAATGGGATTAGGTGCTTCTGTTAAAGTATTTGATAACTCTTTATCTAAACTTAGACGCCTTCAAAATGATTTAAATACACGTGTTTTCACCTCTATTATTCAGCCTAAAGTTTTGCAGAAGGCACTTAGAAGAGCTGATGTAGTTATTGGTGCGTTACGCTCCAATGATAAAAGAACACCATGTGTAGTTTCAGAGCAAATGGTATCTCAAATGAAAGATGGTTCGGTTATAATTGATGTAAGTATTGATCAGGGAGGATGCTTTGAAACTTCTCAATTGACCAATCATGCTAAGCCTACATTCAATAAATATGGAGTAGTTCATTACTGTGTTCCGAATATACCATCAAGAGTTGCTAGAACAGCTTCTTATTCATTGAGTAACTTATTATCACCAATTATATTAAAGGCTGGCGATTTTGGTGGTTTGGATAATGTTATTGTAAGCGATGTTGGACTTCGTCAAGGAGTATATATTTGTCATGGTATGCTTACGAATAAAATGGTTGCAGAGTGGTTTAACCTAGATTACAAAGAAATTGATTTAATTATTGCAAGTATATAATGGCTAGGCGTTTTTTTATTTTCCTATTTGGTGTCTTACTGGGTGTAATGGTTATACGCTTTGCTTTTCCAGGAAGGTTTGTTGAATACGCTCAGTATTTTGATATGGACTACAGAGTTTTATATCATCTTAAAAGCGATACCATTTATATTAGTCCTAACGCTCAATGTCATCTTGATTGTCTTAGCCTAGACCAAAAAGATGTACTGAATGTTTTAATCGGTGGAAGTATAAACTTTGAGAAAAGTGACCAACGTGCCGAACTATGTAAGTACTATGTTGTTGAGCAAGAAAGTCTTAGTGTTGGCTTTGACCTATGTGATGAAAAAGTCACATTAAAAAACTTTTCTATTGAGCAAGACAGTTGTTCTTGTTATTAAGCTCTTCGCTTTTTTTCCTTAATTATTAAGCCCAACTCTCTTCCTGTTTGTCCTGCTATAGAAGTGTTTTCTTCAGCTCTTCTGATGAGGTAGGGGAGCACATCTTTTATAGGACCATAGGGCATATATTTTGCTACATTGTATTCGTGTTTCGAGAGATTGAAACTTATATGTTCGCTCATTCCTAATAGCTGAGAAAAATATACTCTTTGGTCGTTTTTAAGGATATTATTCTCTGCCATAAGCTTGGTTAAAAACATAGAGCTTTGCTCATTATGTGTGCCAGCACATAGTGCAATTTTATCAATATGGTTTATACAAAATCTTAAGGCTAAATTATAATCGTTGTCACAACTTGCTTTATCTTTTTGAATTGGGGAAGGATAGCCCATTTTTTCGGCTCTTTCTCTTTCTTTTTCCATATAGGCACCTCTAACAATTTTTAAACCTAAAAGGTAGTTGCCATTTTCTGCATCAGCATAAGATTGCTTTAGGTAGGCAAATCTATCCCAACGATACATTTGTAGGGTATTGAATACAATAGCTCGTTCACAATTATATTTTCTCATCATAGAAACAGCGATATCATCAATAGCATCTTGTATCCAGCTTTCCTCAGCATCTATAAAAAGACGAACATTATTTTTATATGCTGTTCTGCAAATTGAATTGATTCGTTCTTTTACTCTTTTAAACTCGTCCTTTTCTTCTTTATTAAGCTCTATTTTAGAATTACTAACCTTCTCAAGCAATTCTAGACGTGCTAGTCCCGATGTTTTGAATACAGCGAAAGGGATATTGTCATCTTCTTTGGCTTTTAAAATTGTTCGTATAGTCTCTTGCGTAACTCTATTAAAATCATCTTCACTACTTTTTCCTTCAACAGAATAATCTAAAATAGTGCCAATATTATACTTGGCTAATGATTGAATTCTTCTATCACATTTGTCAACAGATTCACCACCGCAAAATTGTTCAAAAATGGTTTGTTTTATCAACCCTTTAATTGGTAGTCTTAGAGCAAAGGCAATTTTTAGAATAAAAGGAGAGACTTTTACTAAAGTATTATTGCTAACTAATTTAAAAAGCCAATAGGATTTATTCAACTGCTTAGTTGATTTACTTTGGAAAGCAATCTCTGTATTTTCGAATGAAAGTGGTTTCATTTAATTTTTTGACAAATCATTAGCCCATCTCTAATTGGCATTAAAATATTTTCCACTCTTTCTGAGGTTTGAATAAGGGTGTTAAATTCTTTAAGTGCCTTTGTTTCTTGATCTTTATCGTTAACTTCCTCAACAACCTTTCCACTCCAAAGTACGTTATCAGCAATGATAAAGCCGCCAATGGGCATTTTTTCTATGACTATTTCAAAATAGTTGCTATAATTTTCTTTATCAGCATCAATAAATACTAAATCAAATTCATATTTTATATTAGGAATAATTTCTAAAGCATCACCAACATATTGAATTACATTTTTTGAGATCCCAGCCTTTTCGAAATAGGATGATGACATGGATTTCAACTCTTCATTGATGTCAATAGTGTACAATTTACCACCTTCTTGTAGACCTTCAGAAAGGCATATAGCCGAATATCCTGTATAAGTGCCTATTTCTAAAATACATTTTGGTTTAATCATTTTGCTAAACATACTCAATGCACGACCTTGAAGGTGCCCAGAGAGCATTCGTGGAATGAGAACTTTTGCCCAAGTTTCTCTGTTTAGCTCAGCTAATACAATATTTTCTTCTTGAGTATGATTACAAGCGTACTGCTCTATTTTTTCAGGTAAAAAATCCATTATACTTTATATATAAGACAAGATAAATCATCTAAGTTAAACACTTCATTCGCTACCTCTAAAAGTTGGTTAGAGTTGATGGCTTCAATTTTATTTTTCACAGATTCAAATGTATCAACTTTATTATAAAGTAGCATACTTTTTCCCATTGCTAACATCAAATTTACTTCACTTTCTTGACCAATGGCAATTTGCCCGATTAGCTGTTGTTTAGCTTTTTTTAGTTGAAGTGTACCCAAAGGTTTTTGACAAAATTTAACAAGTTCTTTTTTTGTAAGCTTAATACTCTTGTTTATCTTATCATTGTTGGAGGCTAAATAGATAGAAAATATGCCTGTATCACTATAGGCAGTGTAATTAGATTCTATGGAATAGGTAAATCCATATTTTTCACGAATAGCTAGATTTAGCCTTGAATTCATTCCTGGCCCCCCTAAAATATTATTGAGTAAAATCATGGCTGTTTTTTTAGGGTGGTTAATGCCATAAGCCTCAACGCCTAGCATACAATGAGCTTGGAAACCATTTCTTTTTATTTCAACTTCTTTCTTGAGGTAATTAGAAAAAGGTTCTTCATCTCTTTTTAAATTACTTTTAGGTAAATGAGCGAAATGATTTTCAATCGTCTTTATTAGTTTATTCATACTTATATTACCTACAGAACTTATTATGATTTCATTGGTTAGGTAATTTTTCTGAATAAATTTTTCAATCATAGTTTTGTTAAACGATTGAATATGTTGAGGCGTTCCCAAAATATTTTTTCCAAGAGCGTGGTTACTAAATACTTGTTCTTCAAATTCATCAAATATTAGTTCTGAGGGGTTGTCCTTGTAATAATTTATTTCATCTAGAACTACTATTTTTTCTTTTTCTAATTCTTTTTTTGGAAAAATTGAGCTAAATGTAATATCACTTAATAACTCTAATGCTCTATTGTAATACTCAGGTAAAAACGATGAATATATACACGTCTCTTCTTTAGTAGTAAAGGCGTTAAGTTCTCCGCCAACATCTTCCATTCTACTCAATATGTGGTAGGCTTTTCTTTTAGATGTTCCTTTAAAAATAACGTGTTCTATAAAGTGAGCTAGTCCTTGTTCTTTGTCAGATTCGTTGCGAGAACCTCCTTTGATAATAAGACCACAGTGAGCAACTGCGCCAGAGGTCTTTTTGTGGACAATTCTAATGCCATTTTTTAATTGATGATGATAAAAACTCATTCTATTTGGTCAGTTTCAATAAAAAAACTCGAATAGTTAAAACCATTCGAGTTTTTATAAAATAAGATAAATTTTATCTAGATGGCTTGGCGTCTGCCTTGCAACATCCTTGCTTTTTCTTATCGCAATCTGCAACTTTTTTACCTGTCTTTGAGCAACATGCATCGCCCTTAGAACATTTTTTTAATGTAGATTCTTTTACTTTATCTTTAGAGCAACTTGCTTTTTTTCCTGAACAACAAGACTTATCTTCTGCTTTGTTGTCAGCTTTAGCGTCTTTACTACAGCATTTTTTTGCTTTATCATCAGAACATTTTTTTACAGTCTGCTCTATTTTTACATTTTCGGCTTTTTCAGTAGTAGTTTGTGCAACTACATTATTATATAAAAAACCTACGAGTAATACTAATAATAACTTTTTCATTTGTGATTGTTTTGTTTATTCGAAGGTACGAATTATTAATTAATAACTAGCAATTATTGTCTTATTTCCTTTAACTACTTGATTTAGTTCTACTTCAATTTTAGTGCCTATAGGAAAAAATAAATCTACTCTTGAGCCAAATTTTATAAATCCAAAATCTTCACCTTTACTTGCGATTTCATTTTCCTTAGAATACATGACGATTCTACGAGCTAGAGCTCCTGCTATTTGTCTCAATAGCACGGCTATTTTGTCGTTTTCAACTACTACTGTAGTGCGTTCATTTTCAGTTGATGACTTGGGGTGCCACGCTACTAAGTATTTGCCGGGATGGTATTTTGCATATTGCACCTTGCCATTTATCGGATATCTATTGACATGGACATTAATTGGTGACATAAAAATGGATACTTGGATACGCTTGTCTTTGAAGTATTCTGTTTCTTCGACTTCTTCAATAACAACAACTTTTCCGTCTGCTGGCGCTACGACATCATTTTCTGATGCAGTAACTCTTCTTATTGGATTTCTAAAAAACTGTAGGATTAGGAAAAAGAAAATTATAGAAGCTATAAGTGTAATAGTATTGAGCCATTCTATGCCAAAATAGCCAATAGCATAGTTTAATCCTATGAGTATTACTATTGTTGTGAGAATAATTCTGTATCCTTCTTTGTGAATGAGTTTCATAAAATGAATAATTTGAAAATATAAACTATTGGTATCACGAATAATACGCTGTCAAATCGGTCTAAAATACCACCATGCCCCGGTAATATATTGCCGCTATCTTTGATATTCGCTGAGCGTTTTAACATTGACTCTATTAAGTCTCCAATTACTGAGCTTACACATACTAATACTCCAAGTACTAACCACATATAGATGTTCATTATTGGAAAAAATTGACTTAATATATATGAACCTACAATGCATAGCACTAAGCCGCCAGCAACGCCTTCCCATGTTTTTTTTGGCGAGATGCGTTCTAGCAATTTATGTTTTCCAAAGTTAATACCAGCAAAATAACCACCAACATCGCTCAGCCATACTAAGATAAATAGGCTTAGAATTAAGTGATAACTGTATTGATTGTTTGTGTCGAAAGCTAAAAATGTAAGTAATGATAGTGGTAATGCAACATAAATTACCCCTAGAATCGTAGTGCCAATATTAACGAAGCTAATTTCTTTACTTCTAAAAAGTTCAACAGCAAATAATAGAAATGTAAGAGCCAAAACTAGATTGAGAGTTAAGTAGCTCATTTTTTCATTTACATGAAGTATATAAGACGAAAAATATAGACCTATAGACATAAAAAACCCCAGAGTTTTTTGAGGTTTTGCGTCTTTTTTTTCTGCTAATTCATAAAATTCTTTGAGACCTAGTACTAACACTGTAAAGAAAAAGATATAGAAAGCATAATAGTTAATTACAAGACTTGCTATTAATGCAAGTCCATAAAGTAAACCTGTAATGGTTCTAGTAATTAGGTTACTTTTCGACATCGTTTAATATTTCTTGAGCTCTTTCAAAATCAGATTCTAGAACTTTTAGTTCCGCTTCGCCAAAGTTTAAGTAAGATGAATCTATTTTGTTGATGATTACAGCGTGAATTTCGTTTTCCAACAATTTACCTTTTATTAGATTGAGTTGATAAGGTTTACTTGTCTTCACCAGCGTTATCCACTTGTTTTGGTTCATCTTTTTTAGATTTAGCTTTTCTTTTTTTTGGTTTAGGTTTTTCTTCCTTAATTTCTTCTTTGTCCCATGGTCGTGGTCCAAATATAGCCAATAAATCCTCTTTAAAGATAACCTCTTTCTCTAAAAGTAACTCAGCGAGTTTAGTGAGTTTGCTTTTATGTTTTTTTAGCAACTTGATAGTTTCTTGATAACAATCTTCAACAATTCGACTTACTTCATCGTCTATCAGTTTTGCTGTAGATTCACTATAAGGTTTGTTGAAACTTTCTCTACCGCTTGAGTCATAAAAACTAATATTTCCTACCTTGTCACTAAGCCCATATACAGAAACCATTGAATAAGCTTGTTTAGTAACCTTTTCTAAATCGCTTAGGGCACCAGTTGATATTTTATTGAAAATGATTTTTTCTGCTGCTCTACCTCCTAATGCAGCACACATCTCATGTCTTAGCTGTTCTGTTGTTGTCAGTTGTCGTTCTTCTGGCAAATACCAGGCAGCACCTAGAGAACGACCTCTTGGAACAATAGTTACTTTTACCAGTGGAGATGCAAATTGCATAAACCAACTAACTGTAGCGTGTCCAGCTTCATGAAACGCTACTGTTCTTTTTTCATCTTCAGAGATGATTTTATTCTTCTTTTCTAGACCACCAATGATTCTGTCAACTGCATCTAGAAAGTCTTGTTTTTCAACGATTTTTTTATTTTTCCTAGCTGCTATTAAAGCGGATTCATTACATACATTAGCAATGTCTGCTCCAGAAAAACCAGGAGTTTGTTTGGACAAAAAGTCTACATCTACATCTTTAGCTAATGTTAATGGTTTTACGTGTACTTCAAAAATTGCTTTTCTTTCATTAAGATCTGGTAAATCCACAAAAATTTGTCTGTCAAAACGACCTGCTCTTAATAGCGCTCTATCTAAAATGTCAGCTCTATTGGTAGCGCCTATTACAATTACACCTGAGTTAGTTCCAAAACCATCCATCTCAGTAAGTAGCTGATTTAATGTATTTTCTCTTTCATCATTACCGCCAGTAATATTACTCTTGCCTCTAGCTCTACCAATAGCATCAATCTCATCAATAAAGATGATTGAGGGTGACTTTTCTTTAGCTTGTTTGAATAAATCCCTAACTCTTGAAGCTCCTACACCAACAAACATTTCTACAAAGTCTGAGCCAGATAGAGAGAAGAATGGCACTTGTGCTTCGCCAGCCACAGCTTTTGCTAATAAAGTTTTTCCTGTTCCCGGAGGGCCTACAAGAAGTGCTCCTCTTGGTATTTTACCTCCTAAAGCAGTATATTTTTTTGGGTTTTTAAGAAAATCTACAATTTCCTCAACTTCTTCTTTAGCACCTTCTAATCCTGCTACATCTTTAAAAGAAACATTAACTTTAGTTTTGTCAAATAGAGTAGCTTTTGATTTGCCAATATTGAATATCTGACCACCTGCTCCACCAGCACCTCCACTCATTCTTCTCATGAAAAATATCCAAATGGCAACCATTATAAGAATTGGAAAAATCCAACTAAATGCATCGCCAATAACATCTTTTTTGGTGGTATACTTTATTTCAACCCTATCTTCTTCTTGAAAGTCTTTTTGTGCTTCTTTTAGTTTTTCTTCAAGGTTGTCAGGAGATGAAATTTGAAAAAAGTAATGTGGGCCTTCTTCATTGACTGCATTTCCAAATGATTTTTTACTAACATCTTTGTATTTATCACGTTTAATGAATTCTTTTTTGATATAGATTTGAGCAATATCTCTGTTTACAACAACAATTTTTTCTACTTCTTTACTCTGAAGCATTTTTCTATTGAATTCTTGCCAAGAAGTTTCAGATGTTGTGTTAACATTCAGAATTTGAATGCCAAAAAATAATACAGCTATGATAGCATAAATCCAATAAAAATTGAATTTGATTCCTTTAGGCTCTTGTTTTTTATTTTTCATTGTCTATGCAGTTTCTTTAATAAGCTGAATGTCAGCATCGCCCCATAATTTTTCAATATTGTAATAATCTCGGGTCTCTTTTTGGAAAATATGAGCTACTACATTCCCATAATCTAAAAGTATCCAGTCACCGTTAGTTAATCCTTCTTTCTGCCAAGGTTTTTCTTTGATTGATTTTAGTGTTTCTTCTATCACTGAATCAGCTATGGCTGAGGCATGAGTGTTAGATGTACCGTGGCAAACAATGAAAAAATCACAAACGGATGTTTCAATATTTCTTAAATCAAGACTCACAATTTCTTTAGCTTTTATTTCTCGCATTCCTTCAATAATAATGTTGGCAAGAATATCTGATGTTTTTAGCTCTTTTTTTATGCTCATTAAAATGTTTAGAAATTATGATTCTTATTAAGGGGCAAAAATACAGAAATTTATCCGTTAATTTGTCTTATGGATTGCTTGTTTGTTGGACAACATATTATTGAACTTTCTTCTGTTGATTCCACTAATAACTATTTGATTGATTTGTCCCAAAATATATCCTTGCTTGAAGGAACAGTCGTTGTAGCAAAAGAACAAACAGCAGGTAAAGGTCAAAGAAATAATCGCTGGACTTCTGAGGCGGGTAAGTCACTGTGTATAAGTATTTTACTAAAGCCCAAATTAGATGTTAGTCAACAGTTTTTGTTTAATAAGTTCATCGCATTATCCTTGTGTCAAGCTCTTAACAATTATTCCCTTAAAACTAAAATAAAATGGCCTAACGATATACTTATTGATAGCAAAAAAGTGGCAGGAATTCTTGTTGAAAATTCAATTCGAGGCAGTAAAATTGAAAAAAGTATAGTTGGTATAGGAGTAAATATCAATAATAATATCAGTCAATTGCCATCAGCTACGTCTTTGGCTGACTGTCTCAATACAATCCCGTCTATTTCAGAATTATTAGAGTTAATCTGTATAAATATTGAGAAAAATTATTTTTTACTGAAACAAAAGCCCTCAATGATTAATGAGCATTATCTCCGAAATTTATTTCAAAAAGGTGGGGTTCAAAAATTTTCAAAGAATGGCGAGTCTTTTGATGGTGTTATAAATTCTGTCAACGAGAATGGTCAATTAGTTGTAGAAGTCAATGGTCGTTTAGAGTTCTACAATATGGGCGAAATAAAATTTATGATTTAATTTCTTTTAGTTTTTCAGAAAGAAGGTTTAAAAAATTACTTAATGGTTTAGCAACCATCATTTTCATCATTGGATTTAGTTCTGCTTTAAAATGAAATTGGGCAATACATTGAGTTTCATTTACGCTTTGCAAAGAACATGTAAGGGTAAAAGGTAACTTCCCATCTTCAGCTTTCATTTTAACACTAGAAAAAGGTGTTCTTTCGTATATTTTAAGGTTTATGGTTGGCATACCTTGTATGCTAAATGAACAACTATCTTGGGTAATTTTTACGTCTTGAACCTGTGGTGGCATTAGGGCAGTAAAATTGGTAAAATCGCTAATGAAGTTAAAAATTTCTTCATCAGATTTATTGATAGTAACAGCTTGACTTTCTATTAAACTCATTTATTCCAAATTGAAGGGTCTTCTCGCCATACTTTAAGCATTTCAACATCGTCCTTGGTGATATATTTTGTTTCTAATGCTTGATCTATTAACGTGTCATAATTACCAAGTGTGAATAAGTCACAATCTGCTTCTTCAAAGCTTTTTTTAGCTTCTTCAAAGCCATAGCTAAATATAGCTCCCATACCATTTACTTTGAAGCCACCATCTCTAAGTGCTTGAACAGCCGCCAAACTACTTTTACCACTGCTTACTAAATCTTCAATGACTACAACTGATTGCCCACTTTCTGCCTTGCCTTCGATAAGATTTTTACGACCATGTTCTTTGGCTGATGCTCTTACATAAATAAAAGGAACGCCTAGTTCTTGAGCAACTAAAACACCATGTGCAATAGCACCTGTAGCTACACCAGCAATCACATCAGGTTTGCCATATCGAGATATAATACCTTCTACCAAATATTGACGTATAAAGGTTCTTACTTCAGAATGAGAAAGACTAATTCTATTGTCACAGTAGATAGGAGAGTGCCAGCCAGAGGCCCAAACAAATGGTTCATCAGGATTGAGAATAATAGCTTTGATTTGCAATAATGATTTTGCAACTTGCTTAGCAGTTTCAATGTCTAAAATCATAGCGCTAATGTATGAAGTTTTTATAAATCATCATTCCTTAATTTTATCTAATTCTGTGGCAAAATCTCACTATACTCAACACGATTATAATGAATCATTTAATTGGGCTGATTTTATAAAAAATATACCACAAAAAGGCACTTTAAAATTATGGGTAAAATCTGATGATATTGAGTCTTCTTGGAGTAGCTTTAAAGCAGAGTTTGAACTTATTGTAGCTGCTGGTGGTTTAGTTAAAAAACATCAAGATTATCTATTCATATATAGAAATGGCAAATGGGATTTGCCCAAAGGAAAGATAGAAAACAATGAAGATGTTGCCGAATGTGCTGTAAGAGAAGTTGAGGAGGAGTGTGGTATTAAAGACTTGGCCCTTGAACACAAGCTTATTCAAACCTATCATACATACTCTATTAATGGTAAAATGGTGCTAAAAGAAACTCATTGGTATTTGATGAATTCGACTTATTCGGGAGTATTTATTCCTCAAATAGAAGAAGGAATAGAAAAGGTAGAGTGGAGAAGTAAAAACGATATCCCTGAATTGATGAAAAATTCTTTTTCTAGCATTAAAAAAGTAATTGATTCGGAAAGAAATTAAAGTTTGATCCCTTCGGCAACAAATTGACTAACATCACCGCCATTTTTGATAATATCTCTTACTAATGTTGAGCTGATGTGTGAGTATTTGGCTTCTGTTATAATAAATATAGTTTCTATGTTATTTTGCATAGAATGATTCATTTGAGCTATTCCTTTTTCGTATTTAAAATCGTGAGAATCTCTCAAGCCTCTGAGGATATAATTAGCCTTTACGGCGATACAATGGTCAATAGTCAGCCCTTCGTATCTCATTACTTTTACTTTATCTTCTTTGGCGAATACGTTTTCAATCCATTGCACTTTTTCTTGAATAGAGAAGTAATCATTTTTAGATGAATTAATACCTACACTAATTATAATTTCGTCGAAAAGAGGTAGGGCTCTATTCACAATGGACTGATGTCCTTTTGTGAAAGGAGAAAAAGAACCAGGAAAAACAGCTATTTTTTTAGTCATGCGTTAAAGTTAAAAAAACTAAACATTACTCGACCATATTGACGCACATTTTTAAAATAATTATTATCACTAAAGTCTGTATATTTATCATGCTCAATAACTAATGTTCCCTCGTTCTCTAAAATGCCTTTAGAAAAAATAAGCTGAGGAATATCTTTTATTCTGTCGAGATCATATGGAGGGTCAGCGAATATGAAATTATATTTTTCCTTGTTGGATTTAATAAATCTAAAGACATCGGAGCGAATGACTTTATTGTGTAACCCCAATTCTTTATTAGCTTTTTTTATAAATTGAATGCAATTAAAGTTGAGGTCAACAGAAGTAATTTGTGAGCAACCTCTAGAAGCAAATTCATAGCCAATATTTCCCGTTCCTGCAAAAAGTTCCAAAAGTTTAACTTCTTCAAAGTCTATGGAATTGTTGAGTATATTAAATAGACTCTCCTTAGCAAAATTTGTTGTTGGTCTGACGGGCAAACCTCTTGGAGCAACAATGGATTTACCTTTATATTTTCCGCCAATTATTCGCACAGGTGTTGGTGTAAAAGTGTGTAGTGTTCGTGTTCCAAGAGTGAATCTATATTTGGACTTAACTTAACACTTCGTTTTGCAAAATTGACATGGCGTATGTATGTATAGGCTAAATTATAAAATTCGGAATCTTTTTTAATATCGCCCATCAATTCTAGTAAAAGATGTTCAGGGTTTAATTCTAATTGCTCGCAAACAAAAAGTATGTAGTAGATGCAATCGTGAGCAGTCTTTTGGTTAAAAACATTGAAATACAAGAGTTTCGAATGGTCTATGACTGTGATATGCATTTGCTTATAATCAACATTGACAATCATAGTTTTACCTTCACTATTTTTATGTTGCGCTAACATATTAGGAAGATGAATTGAGCTGAAGTGCTTTACAGTACTTTTAGCAAAGAATGTTGTTATGATGTCTTGTTCCGCTTTGGATATTCCGTAAACGGTATAACTTACTATTGGCTTAACTTCATCAGCTAAACTGTCTAGTTGTTCTGTTCTGATATGATTCAAATCTAAGTACTTCTTTCTATCCTCATTTTTGTAAAGGGAGGCGGGTATTAAGGTGTACTTTTTAGTGCTAATTGTGATGTTTGTTGAAGCATACTCTTTTGATAGCCATTTATTTTTTTCAATAGTACCTTCCAGCTGAGACAAAGAATTGTTATAAGATTCTATAGCTAGGACCTCTGCATTATTTCTGATACAAAAAGAAAATCCATTCAAGCCAATTTGAATGGATAAATGACAATCTTTAATAGATTGCGATTCTAAAGATTTTGTATCAATTAGAGAATGATTTGGTTTATTCGCCCCAGTTTCCATTGATTGATGCATCTGACATAGAGCCTAATCTTAAGGTATTGTCTAAGTCAATTCCTTTGTTTGTAGCGTCTAATCCGTTAAGAAAAGTACCAAAAGTTGTAGATACTTCAAATACTTGAACGACAACTTTACCTTTTTCGATATTTCCTGATTCTATACTAAATGTTTCATCAGAAAAAGGCACCATTGATAGCATTTCTAAATCAAAAGGAAATCTACTATCTCTAGTATCTAAATAATCTTGATTATAGATAGTTTGATAAACTGGCACAAATACAGTATCTCTACTTATGATGCCTGCTAAAAGTGCTTGATCTTCAGTTAGTGAGTCAGGAGTTTCACCAATAGCCTTTACAACTGCTAAAGAATCATTTTTCACAAAAGACAATAAGCTGTTAAAATCACCAGCATAAACTCTGTATTTATCTTTGAAGGCTATCTGTGCAGTTCGAATATCTTTTAAGTCTTGGATAACAGCTGATTTACGGTAGTTGGTCTCTTCTTGAAATTCTTTCAAGCTTATCGGACTTCTGTATACTAACCAAGCTAGTATTATAATAACGGGCCAAAGTAATAACTGTACTGTTTTTCTATTCATGATTCTTCAAATAAGTTAACACTCGCAAAGCTACAATTTTTTTAAGGATATTTTGGTAGTTTTGTATCTACTTCATATATCTAATGAATAGCACAAAATTAATCCAACTTTTAAATAATAAATTCCCATTTGAGCCGACTTTTCAACAAACAGAGGTCATTAGGCAAATATCCGAATTTGTAGAAAATTCTTCTTCCAACAGTTTGTTTTTACTTAAAGGTTATGCCGGGACAGGCAAAACAACTCTTGTAAGTTCGCTTATTAATAGTTTATGGTCAGTAGGTAAAAAAGTAGTTTTATTAGCACCAACTGGTCGAGCAGCTAAAGTATTGTCTGTATACTCAAAGAAAAGTGCTTTTACGATTCATAAAAAAATTTATTGGATGCGTACCAATTCTCAAGGTAATACCTTTGTTACTTTACAAGAAAACAAGCATACTAATACTATTTTTGTAGTAGACGAGGCTTCAATGATTCCTGATGCTTCGGATAAAGGTTTTGGAGGAAGGGTACTACTTGACGATTTAATTGAATACGTTTATTCTGGTGTAATGTGCAAGTTGATTTTAATTGGTGATACAGCGCAATTGCCATCTGTTCATCTAGACATTAGTCCTGCTCTCGATGAAAATTTATTAGGTATTACGTACAGAAAAGATGTTTATTCTGCAGAATTGACTCAAGTTGTTCGGCAACAATCAACATCTATGGTTTTAGAAAATGCTACACATTTACGAGATAAAATTAGCGCTAATGATTTTGATACTCCACATTTCAAGTGCAATAGTGAGGTGGTAAGATTAGATGTTGGCATGGATATTCAAGAAGCTCTAGAAGACGCTTATTCTAATAGTGGGGTTGAGGGAACAGTTATCATATGCCGTTCCAACAAAAGAGCCAATTTGTATAACCAGCAAATAAGAGCCCGCATTAGAGGTTTGGAAGATGAAATATCAACCGGTGATTTTTTGATGGTGGTAAGGAATAATTATTTCTGGCTACCTGAGGGTAGTAAGGCAGGCTTTATTGCCAATGGTGATATGGTTGAGGTTATGAGAATTTATGAAATCAATGAATTATATGATTGTAGATTTGCTCGAATATCTGTTCGCTTAGTAGATTATCCTTGTGAAGAAAATTTAGAATGTATCGTCTTGTTAGAAACCTTAACATCAGAAACTCCTGCTATGACTTACGAGGAATATAAAAAACTGTTCGATGAGGTGGCTAAGGATTATGCAGATATTCCTAAACGCGCTCAGCGCAATAAAGAGATCAAGCAAAACCCATATTTCAACGCCTTGCAAGTCAAATTTGCTTATGCTATTACGTGTCACAAATCTCAAGGTGGACAATGGGAAAATGTCTTTGTTGAACAAGGCTATTTTACTAGCGATATGCTAAGCAAAGAATATTTTAGATGGTTGTATACCGCTCTGACAAGAACAACAAAAAAGCTACATTTGATAAATTTTAAAAAAGAATTTTTTGAATAATTAATATGAAAAAATTAGTTTCTAAACTGATACTGTATATATCGGGTTGGAAGGTGGTCAGTGATATACCTACATTAAAAAAGTATGTTATCATTATCTCTCCGCACACCAGTAATTGGGATTTCATTATTGGCAGATGTTTTGGGTACATGCTTGAGATAGAAGCCAAATATCTTGGTAAAAGTCAATTGTTTCGCTTTCCCTATGGTTGGATTTTTCGTCTGTTGGGAGGTATTCCTGTAGATAGATCTAAACATAATAATCTCGTCGCCTACGCTATCGATTTGTTTAAATCTTCTGAAGAATTAGTTTTAGGACTTGCTCCGGAAGGTAGTCGATCAAGAGTAGAAAAATGGAAACTTGGCTTTTATCACATTGCAGTTGGTGCTAATATACCTATAGCACTTGCCTATCTTGATTATGCAAAAAAAGAAGCCGGTATTGGGGAGATGTTTCTACCAAGTGGAGAAATCCAAAAAGACCTCCAAAAAATAGAAGACTTTTATAAAGGCATTTCTCCTAAATATTCGGAAAAATACAATTCTAAAATATTTTAATCCATTTACAGAGAGTTGATGAGTGCTTCTAATTCAGCTTCTGTTACTGATGTAAGAGCGCTAATAACTTCCACATGATCTTGTGAAATAGTAGTTGTTACAAAGTTGTAAAAGAATGTCCCATCGCTTTCCGAAATGACTACAAAGGTAACTTCCATACCAACTGGTGTTGAGTAAGATGCTCCCAAATCGAATGTACCATCTGTATCGTAGTCGCTAAGACTTGCTACTGAATTAATATCGCTATAATAGATGAAAACAGCCGAATTATCTCCGTTAAAAGTATCAGGTAAAACAACCTCAACCTGCGTTAAAGGGTCGGCAGAGTTATAGAAGTAGTCACAGTTTATCCAGCCTATTGAGTCTATTTCAAAGTTAAAGCTGAAGAAATCTTCAAAAAATGTAGAATCCTGTCCATTGTCATTAGTATTGGTAATAACGGTGTCATCTTCACTTTCGTCCCATCCGAATCCACCTTGATTATCAAAACTACCATCAAAGAAATCCATAGGAATGTAGTTGTCTGTAGGAATGCTTACCATTACTGGGTCACTGTCGTTGATACTGAGTTGTTGGCCATTTTGAGTGGCATTCAGGTAAACAACACCGCCAGAAACGAGTAGTCGACCACTATGAGTAAATGTTGGGCGATTTAACAGCATCATTTCCTTTTTAGTTAATGCTTCAACTAACTCAATGTTAAAACTTCCACTTACTGGATTGCCAAGTGTGTTTATAAAAGTGTTTGAACCAAAGGTATAGACAATGCCTTTGTCTGAGGTTATACTTTGGTTGGACACAGAGCTATTAACATTAATGGTTTGTGTAGCTTCCTCTAAATTATCCTCAAAAAATTTATTGATTTGACTAGAGTTAGGAGTAGTGTTTATGTTTGAAGGTAATATTATTGTTTCCGTTTCTTTTTCACATGAAAAAAAGAGTAAAACAGAAAATATCACTGCTAAAGGAAATGAAAAATGTTTCATAATACTATAGATTTTTGACTATTAAACTTTTACAAGTTATGAAAAATTATTGATTTTAATAAAAAAACCATATCAATGTTCTTATTACTTCAAAAAAATATACCATAAATTTTGATGGGATATTTAAGAAAATTTAAGCTTGGTTTCTTGATGCCATTTTAGCTTTTAGACCGTTGTCTAGGGCCTCTAAAAATTCTTCAGTGACAACATAATGACTTTCGTTTAAGTCTTTGCCATGAATACATAAAGCTAAATCCTTTGTCATTACACCACTTTCAACGGTATCTACACAAACATCTTCTAGAGTTTGGCAGAAGTCAATTAGTCCTTGATTACTATCCAGTTTACCTCTAAATGCTAAGCCTCTTGTCCATGCAAAAATAGAAGCGATAGGGTTAGTAGAAGTTTTCTTTCCTTGCTGGTGTTGTCTGTAGTGACGCGTTACTGTTCCGTGAGCAGCTTCTGCTTCCATAACATCACCTTCTGGAGTTACAAGTGTTGAGGTCATCAATCCTAAAGAACCAAAGCCTTGCGCTACAGTATCTGATTGTACATCACCGTCGTAATTTTTACATGCCCATACAAAAGCTCCGTTCCATTTCAAGGCAGCGGCAACCATATCGTCAATAAGACGATGCTCGTAAGTTAGTCCAGCCTCATTAAAAGCACTTTTGAATTCGTTTTGATATACCTCTTCGAAGATATCTTTGAAACGGCCATCGTAAGCTTTTAGGATAGTATTTTTTGTAGAAAGATATAATGGCCAGCCTTTAGCTAGTGCTTGATTAAAGCAAGAACGTGCAAAACCATAGATAGATTCATCGGTATTATACATACTCATAGCTACACCACCTTGTCCTTCAAACTGATAAACTTCCCAACTGACTTCTTCTCCGTTTTCAGGAGTGAATGTCATTGTTAGTTTACCCTTGCCTTGGATTACAGTATCGGTAGCTTTGTATTGGTCACCGAAAGCGTGACGTCCAATGCAGATAGGTTTAGTCCAATTAGGCACTAATCGTGGTACATTAGAACAGATGATGGGCTCTCTAAAAACGGTACCACCTACGATATTTCTAATGGTTCCATTAGGAGAACGCCACATTTTTTTAAGTCCGAATTCTTCCACTCTAGCTTCATCTGGAGTAATGGTAGCGCATTTGATACCCACTTTATACTTCTTAATAGCATTAGCAGCATCTATAGTTATTTGGTCATCTGTATTGTCTCGACTTTCCATTCCTAAATCATAATATTTGATATCCAAATCAAGATAAGGAAGGATTAATTTGTCTTTGA
>Ga0115013_10000088_pt1 | contig 57443 bp, 41 predicted proteins | sample SouAtlMetagenome_2_FD_88686 | JGI IMG/M metagenome (GOLD analysis project Ga0115013, IMG submission 88686) | Marine eukaryotic phytoplankton communities from Atlantic Ocean - South Atlantic ANT15 Metagenome | ecosystem: Environmental > Aquatic > Marine > Oceanic | place: South Atlantic Ocean...
AATCGAACCGGGTCCAACGCCGACCTTCAAACAATTCGCTCCCGCGCTGATGAGATCCTTCGCTCCCTGCGAGGTAACAACATTGCCAGCGACGACAGGAATGTCTCCCAACCCGCGGAGAGCACCAATCACCTCCATCACCCGCGAGGTGTGTCCGGTAGCGGCATCGATGAAGAGCGCATCAGCTCCAGCGTCGATGAGAGCTTTTGCCCGTTCTAAAAATTCTGGTCCTGGTCCTACGGCGGCACCGCAACGCAGCTGTCCATTCGGATCCTTGGCGGCATTGGTGAAGGTGATTCGCTTTTCAATATCAGCGCCGGTGATCAACCCGCCGAGCGAACCATCGTTATTAATAAGGGGAAGTTTCTCAATACGATTTTCATAGAGAATGACACGAGCCTTATGTTGGTCCATCCCAACCGGAGCTGTCACCAACTTTTCAATAGAGGTCATGACATCTTCCACCAAGGCTGTCTCGCTCGGGACATGACGAAGGTCGCGACCGGTCACCATTCCTTCGAGCTTGTCATTTTCGTCAACAACTGGAAATCCAGAGAAACCCTCACGCTCCATGATTTCGCGCACTTGCGCTACCGTAAACTTGCGAGAAACCGTAAGCGGTTGTTGAATCACGGCATTTTCAGATCGTTTCACTTTCGCAACCATCGAAGCCTGCTCTTCGATGGGACAAGCCCGGTGAATCACCGCAATGCCTCCCTCACGAGCCAAGGCCATCGCGAGCTCGGTCTCGGAGACTGTATCCATCGCCGCGGAGACCACGGGGATGTTGAGAGGGATTCCGTCGCAAAGTTCAGTGCGAACATTGGATTCCGAAGGGAGCAATTCGCTCAAACCGGGCGTCAATAAGACATCATCAAAAGAAAGGGCCAAAGACGGTTCCGCCATGAACGATACAAGGTCAATGGAGATCTGAAAGCAAGCGCGATTCCTTCAGATTTATGAAATTCTGCAATTCTCATTGTGAATAAGTCCAAGAAATGCCCGATCATCAGAAATTCCCCTTCTTTTTGTCACCTTCTTGGTCCTCACCATTTAACCTCCTTGATTATCCCACTGAACATCGTCACTCTCTCCCCGCCTCCGCCACTCAAAGCTTTTTAGATGAACGCCCATTTTCCCTTCCTTCGCCGCTTTCTCTCTTCATTCATTCTCTTTTTTACCCTGCTCTCCTCAGCGGGGGCTCAGACGCAACCACCCTCCTTCTCTCTCAGTATATCGTCCGAAACCGTCGGCATCGGAAGTTGCACTGAGCTCACTTTTGAAATCCAGAACAACAGCGGGGTCGCCGCGAATAATCTCGATTTCACGCTCAACTTACCAAGTGGAGTGGCTCTAACCGATCCCGCCGTTGCCATCAGCAATTGCGGCGGAACATTCAGCGCACCCGATGGAGGAAATACAATTTCCCTCGCCGGAGGAAACGTTGCCCCCAATGCCACGTGTTCCGCCCGAGTCGGAATCACTCTCACAGCGGCAGGCCCCTTTGACCTGATGACCAGTGATCTGACTTCAAGTGCCGGAAACAGCGGAAATGCCACGATTCAAGTTGGAGCACCCGTCAACGGACCTTCCCTTGGGTTTTCGAAATTCTTCACTACTAGCCCAATTCAGCTCGGTGGACAAACGACACTCATCTATACTATTCAAAATCAATCCCAAGTCGATGCCTTTGGGATTTCTTTTACCGATGATCTCTCCCCCGGAATCGTAGTGGCAAACCAAGCTAACATTATCAACAGCTGCTCAACGGCGACACTGACAGCGATCGCAGGGTCCCAACAAATCACCTTCAATGGCGGAACTCTCGCTGCGGGCCAAAGCTGCACCCTCTCCCTCGATGTCGTCGGCGTAACCGCGGGATCAAATTTCAGCATGTCCAGTGACATCACTTCAAGCTTCCTCAACTCTGAACCCGTATCTTCCGGGCGCGCTTGTTCAATTCTCGAGGTGATTCCTCCTGAGGATCTCGCCAACATTTCTTTTTCAAAAAATTTCCTCGAAAACTCGGTTGGACCCGGTGGAACCGCCACACTGGAGTTTTCCATCACCAATAACAGCCAGAGTGAGACCTTCTCGCAGATCAACTTCACCGACGATCTCGACGCCATGCTGCCCGGAGCGGTCGCAATCAACCTTCCCTATGATGGAGGATATTTCGTTAATACGAGCTTCGGCGGCAACGCCCCCACCATTCTGAGTAACACTTGGGATTACCTTGACGAGCTCCAAAACGAAAACGGCAGAAATGATGACTACCCTGTCGATGGTTCGGGAAACGTTTGGAATGACGCCACCTTTGAAACGTCAACGTCTACCATCGGTCCTTGGGAAACCGGAAACGCGCCCTTCAAGGCAGGTGAAATCGACGCCTTCCCTCCCGGAAGCCCCGCTATTCTTGATGGCATTGATGCCGCTCCAAATGGAGAGAACCTCGTGACCACCTACCTCTTCCGTCAGGACTTTAATCTCGACGCCACTCAAGCTGACATTCCCAACTGGCTAATCGAGCACGTCTTCGACGACGGCGGTATCGTCTACATTAACGGCAAGGAAGTCTACCGATCACCTCAAATGCCTGCCGGACAAGTTACAACAACCACCCTCTCAGGTCTCGGCAACGAATCCAGTCAGGTCATTTCTCCGGTCAACCTCGCCGGATTTCTTGTCGCTGGATTAAACACTATTGCCGTCGAAGTGCATCAAACTACTCTCGATAGCAGTGACGTTGGATTTTCACTAAACCTCATCCCCGCCTCGGACTCTCCAACTGGAGGATTCAGCTACGCAGATGACACCTTCGAGGGAACTAACGACGCCGGGGCCGCAAATGGAGCCCTTGATCCCGTCGGCGGATTTACAGGCGGCGCCATCAGCGCGACCATGGGAGGCAAAAACTTCTTCACAGGCTTCTTCAACCCCCCAAGCTCCGGCGGTTGGTCACGCACCTTCACCGTTAATGAAGCCGGAGTAATTCCGGTAAGTCTTCGATACCGGCTTATCTTTGACGCAACATACGAGGATGATGAATCTGGGCAAGCCCTTTTCGAACTCAATGGTGTCCGCTATGGCAATGGCCCCAACAACTCACTTGCGCAATTTTTCGGTGGCGCCGGAGTTGATCAGGATTCGGGCTGGCAGACCTTCACGACCAACATTTCCCTTGGTGCGGGCGAACACACAATCTTGCTCGGTGGCTACAACAACAAATCAAACTCGGGCTCCGAGGTGATGCAGGTCTTTTTCGATGATATTCAAATCGGGACTCCACGAACTCCTACTCCAATTTGCGGACCTAATTCAGCCCTCGCTGGCAGTAATGTTTTGTCATTAAGCGGAGGGCAACTCTCGCCCGGACAGACATGCTCATTTCAAGTGGGAGTAAAAATCCCGATAGCCACCTCCTTTGGTGAATACTTCAACACAACCAGCCTCATCTCAACAGAAGTCATCGGATCGACTTTGGTAGGATTTCCCGCGACCGACACCCTGCTGATCGCTCCAGTCGTTCCGGCTTTCTCAATGAACTTTGGTTCCGACGCGATCAATGCCGCCGAAAATTCCACCCTGACCTTCACGATCGACAACAGCGGATCACAGCTACCTGCGGAAAATATCACTCTGAATCACCAACTCCCGCCAGGATTGATTCTCTCTACTCCAACCGGCTCTTCCACAACTTGTCAGGGAGGAACGCTCACCGCAGTCAGCGGAACAGACACTATCTCCTACACCGGAGGAACGGCCCCCCCGGGACAGATCTGTGAAGTTACCGTCAATGTCACTAGTATCGAAGGTGGCGAGTTTGCTAACACCAGCGACGAACTCATCAGCTCTCTCGGCAATAGCGGAACGGCAAGCGATACGATTGATATTCAACCTCTCGTTGCGATTGCTCTCAGTATTGACAGTTCCACCGAGGTAGTCATTGCCGGTTCCGGGCCCGAAAACCTCACCTACATCATCACCGCATTCAATGGCGGACCATCGACCGCAACAGACATCGTCGTTGATCAGAGCGAAACACTTCCCTCCGGAGCTTCAATGGTCAGCGCAATCACCAGCCTTGGCTCGTTCGATCAATCCAATTGGTCAATCCCAACGCTTCTCTCAGGTGAGGCGGCAACTCTTACCATCACCTACAGCGTGCAACGGAACACGGTGTCTGGAAACAATGCAATCACAGGCACGGTCATTCTCACCTCGGTTGATCAACTTGATTCCAACAACTCTGACAATACCGCAATCGAGTTTACATCCGTCAGTAATGTCTTTGATATTGCCTTGGATACAACCGGGTCAATCGAGCCCGTCCTAGCCTCCACCGGACCGGGAAATTTGGTCTACACGATCACCGCCAGCAATTCAGGACCCTCCGATGCCACCAACCTTGGAATTCGAGAAACCCTGAACCTTCCCGCCGGGGTCAGTGTGGATTCCGTCATCCCCAGCGTCGGGTCATTCAATCCCGCCAACGACCCCAACGGTCTTTGGAGCCTCGACCTTCCATTCGGAGAAACTGCCACTCTCACCGTGAATCTTACCGTCGGGGCTGATGCTCCGGACGGCGGCTCCATCAGCAGCACTTCAATTCTTGAATCACTCTTGGGAACCGACAGTAACAATTCAAACGATTCTGCAACGGAAACAACGACTATCGTTGCCGGTTCTGATTTAGTTGTTACCCAAAGTGGCCCGGAGGCCCCGGTCGTGGCTGGCTCGGGAACAGGAAACCTCATTTACACCGTGGAGGTCTTGAACCAAGGCCCACTCGCAGCCACTGGAATCGAGCTCACCGAGAGCCTAAGTTTTGGGGACGGAATTACGATTGACTCGGTCACACCTACCGCTGGTTCCTTTCTAGATGACGTTTGGACCCTCGGCGCCCTCGCAGTCGGATCCTCGGAGACCCTTCAGGTCATACTCTCCGTTGGCCCCTCCGCCGCAACAACTTCTCCAGGAGTCACCAGTAGCGCCTCTGTGAGCGCTACCGATCAACGGGAAATCAACCCCGGCGATGAATCAGCGACCACCACCGCAGACATCATCCGAGAGGTCGATCTCGCCATTTCGGCGACGAACTCTCGCGACCCTGTTCTGGCCGGGTTCAATCTTCCTCAAAACCTTTTCCACACCATCACTGTCGTGAACAATGGCCCGAGTGACGCCTCGGCCGTGGCAATCAATATAGGCGAAATCTTACCTGACGGAGCCACTATCGACTCCATTAGTCCTGGACCCGGCACTTCTTTCGCAGACTCGCTCTGGACAGTAGGTGATCTCGGCGTCGGAGCTTCATCCACGATCATCTACTACTTCAATGTCTCGGAAACCGTCGCAGGCGGTGTCGATCTCATTGAAAATGAAGCCACCGTTTCGGGAGCGAACGAAACCCTCCTTAACGCTGCCGATGACACAGCGATCATCTCGACTGATGTCGTCAGCCCATTCAGCACGAGACTTCCTCAAGGTGCCGTCGCACTGGATTTCCAAACAGGCCTCTTCAAGCAAGTCATCACCATTACCAACGACAATCCAAGTACTCTTCCCTCGTTCCGCATTCTCGTCAGCGAACTGCCGGATGGCGTCACGGTGCATAATGCCCAAGGTGCTAACATCGATGGCACTTCCTACCTGCTCTACAAACAGGCTCTTGCCAGTGGTGAGAGCATCGATTTGGTCGTGGAATATTATCAGCCCGATGCCTCGGGAGGAATCGAACCTACTTTTAAGATCGAATTGCTCGACCCCGAAGAGGAACAAGTTGCCGGGGAAGGCGTAAATGTTGACCCTCCAAAAATCCTTCCAAATGGAGACCTTCTAATCGAGTTCGATTCCCAAATCGACCAGGTTTTCACCGTCCAATATAGCAATAACGATGAAACTTGGACCAATGTCGTCCCTGATGTCGTGGCTGGAGGAACCCGATTACAATGGATCGACAACGGTCCGCCCAAAACGTCGAGCCATCCCCGAGAGGAGAGGCGCCGCCTCTACCGCGTGATTCAAAAAGATGCTGATCAATAACTCCATCTCCCAAATTCTCATGAACTTCAGATTCAGATCCACCTATTTCGCCCTCAGCATTCTCCCTGCCACCGCTGGCGAAGACGCTATCAACTCTGCCAAAGGAGGACTGCCCCTCCCTCCTCCAGAAGACTATTCCTCAAAACGCGTCATCGACCTCCCAAAATTAACTGCCCAACCAAAATCTCCGTGGAATTTTAGCTTCGGGATCTCGGGGCGGCAGATCGGGAAAATCGACTTTAACACCGCTCCAACCGGGCTCTCTGTTCCGAATACCTTCGGAGTAAGTTCATTTTCAATCCCTTCTAGAATTGGGCCGGAAACAGGTCCCTTCAATCGGGACTACGACAACGGCTTTGTGAACCCCGAACCTCGAACTGTAGCAACTGGCAGAACAACCGACTATGGATACGTCACGTCTGACCAGATCCAGATAAACCGATTGGAGTTTTATGCCGACGGAGGAGAACGCCGCATTGTCACGACATCGAACGCTCTCTCGCCAAGTGATTGGAACACCGAAGATGATTGGGAGATTTCTCCATACCTGACTCTGAGCCATCTCACCAATTTGAGAAATGGTTGGAGCGTCGGCCCCTGCCTCCATCTGAGCTTCACCAACTTCGACGGACAACAAGGAGGATTAAATTCCCTTAATGCAACCGAAAGCCGAAGCATCTTCGATGTCAGAACCATCGATCAATTCGACTCCACCGGACTGGTTCTTCCCGATGCCCCTTACATCGGATCTCCCGGCGCCGTCGCACCACTCCTGCCTGCCGAACCAATTGCCGGCGCAAGGTCCTACGAAGATTCCCTCAAAATAGCTCCCGATAATGCCGAGTTCTCAGACTCAATTCAAGAGAACCTCGATGTCAATTTATTCGGTGTCTCGATCGGAGCGGAAGCCATTTATCGATCGGAGAGCAATTTAGTCACCGGCATCGGAGCGGGATTTGTTCTGAACCTCGCGGACTGGGATGCCAGCCGCAATGACCGACTCGTTCAAGTCACTAACGGCGGACCTCCGGTTGAAGTTGGATCATCCAACTTCGAGAGCTCCGGAACGGACGTTCTCTATGGATTCTATCTTCAGGGCACCATCGGATACCAATTCAACGAATCATGGTCGGTTCAAGGAAATGTCCGCCACGACTGGAGCGAATCCTTGAGGGACTCAGTCGGCGAGAGTGACTTCGACGTCGACCTCTCCGGATTCAGTCTCGGCCTAGGCGCAACCTACTCCTTCTGAGTTAAAACCGCTCAAGAATCGGAGACAACCTCCGCGCGGTTTTCTCGGGCCAATGGTCTTTAGGAGTAAATAATGCTGCATCCAAAGATGAATGCTCCGGCCAATCTGCTTCCAAGGGAATCATGGAAATCGCCCGCTTGATAATCCGACCGCTCATTTCCGCGTTCGCCGCAAGATGCTCCACCACAGAGCTCGCATCAACCGCTTTATCTTCCTCTCTCCAACAGTCGTAGTCGGTCACCATTCCCAACGACGCAATGGCCATCTCCGCCTCCCGTGCGAGCTTGGCTTCAGGCAGATTGGTCATCCCGATAATATCATAGCCAAAATGACGAAAATAGGACGACTCTGCCCGTGTTGAAAAGGCCGGACCATCCATGCAGACATAGGTCCCGCCATTTTGAATCTGCGCCCCCTCCTCCTCTCCTGCCCGTTGAAGAATCTCGCGCAAGCCGTTACTGGTAGGATCGGCAAAACTGACATGAGCCACGATCCCTTCTCCAAAAAAGGTATTATTTGCCCGCTGACTGGTGCGGTCAAAATACTGGTCCGGAATGACAATCGAACGAGGAGGATATTCCTCCTTCAGACTCCCCACCGCAGTCGCGCAAATCACCCAACGAACGCCCAGCGAACGCAAGGCCCAAAAATTAGCACGGTGATTCACCTCAGTCGGCAGAATGGAATGCCCTTTGCCATGCCGTGATAAAAACCAAACCTGTCGTCCCTGGTATTGCCCGCCGATCAAGGAATCAGAAGGATCACCAAAGGGCGTCGTTACATTTCGTTCCTCGACATTCTCAAGACCTTCAAATCCTGAGACTCCACTGCCGCCGATGATGCCAATTGCCGGATTCATAATGCTTTGTTTTTATGCGCGGCGCGTTCAATAACAACGATCAAAGCAATCCCTGTCGCAACGGCCCCCAATTGCAACCAAGTCGAACCAAGCATCAGGTCAGGAAAAGTCCAATTTTCGAATCCTATGATCTTCTCTTTCATCTCATCATGATAAACTGTCTCCTTCCATGGCCAAATAATCACGAGCGATCCAACAACGAATCCCGTGATCGCACCAACCGCATTGTCATGATGCATTCGAAAGAGCCAACTGAGAAACCTTGAAAGCACCAGAAGCCCCACCACCGCACCAACCCCGACTGGAATCAAAATCGGAAGCGCCGTCTTCAGATCACCACCAAAAAGCGCGCTGAGGGAATCGAGCATGATGAGCTCATAATTCCCCATCAGAAGCAAAACGAAGGAGCCGCTCAAACCTGGGATGATCATGCTGCATATCGCAACCACACCGCAAAGACCCAGGTAGATTGGATTGTTACTTTCCGAAGCTGGAGTGAGAAAAGCAATCGACACCGCAATTCCGAGCCCTACCAAAAAAACCATGAATACCGAAGTATTCCATTTTAGAATCATTTTCCCAACCGAAGGAATGGATGCCAAAATCAGACCGAAAAATAAAGAGAAAACCAGGACCGGATGATGCTCAAATCCCCACTTCAGGAGTTTTGCCAGCGTCGCAAATGCGAGGATCACGCCAATCCCCATCGAGAGAAGAAATCGCCCATCGACCTTAGTCCAAAGCTCTTTGATTTGAAACTTTGACCCCAGCTTAACAGCTTCAACGTCGAAAGATTTCAGAGCCTCAATGAGACGCTCATAGATCCCTGTAATAAAAGCGATCGTACCACCGGAAACCCCGGGAACAACATTGGCTGCTCCCATGGCAAACCCCTTTAGGGCCGTGGCCAGATCCTCTTTGCGCATTTCTAAATAGTGTCAATGATGGCATTAAAAGCCGTGCTCGGTCGCATTACCGCATTCAACTTTTCCTGATTCGGCGCGTAATATCCCTCGAGTTCCACAGCATTCCCTTGCCCGCTATTCAATTCCTCGACAATCAACGTTTCAAACTCGGCGAGCTTAATCGCAATAGGTTTAAACTCAGCCTTGAGTTCAACATCGTCATCTTGTGCTGCAAGCTCCTTGGCCCAGAAGAGCGCCAAGTAGTAATGACTTCCCCGGTTATCGAGCTGGCCCGACTTCCGCTGGGGCGACTTGTTATTAAGGAGAACTTCCGTGGTAGCATCATCGAGAGTCTTCCCGAGCACCTTAGCCTTATCCGTTCCCACGTGATCCAAAGAGACCGCGAGAGCAAGAAACTCTCCCAAAGAATCCCACCGAAGATGGTTTTCAGCAACAAGCTGTTGCACGTGTTTCGGAGCAGATCCTCCGGCACCGGTTTCGAAAAGACCGCCGCCATTCATAAGCGGAACAATGGAGAGCATTTTGGCGCTCGTTCCCACCTCAAGGATTGGAAATAGGTCGGTGAGATAATCGCGGAGCACATTGCCAGTGACTGAGATTGTTTCCTCTCCGTCCTTAAGACGCTGCAGGCTCACTTTGGCGGCTTCGACAGGATTCAGAATTCGGAGGTCCAATCCTTCAGTGTCATGATCATCAAGATACTCGCCAACTTTCGCGATGAGCTCAGCGTCGTGCGCACGTTCTTCATTGAGCCAGAAAATAGCCGGAGACCCGGTCGCGCGCGCGCGGTTCACGGCGAGCTTAACCCAGTCCTGAATCGGAGCATCCTTGGTTTGGCAGGCACGCCAAATATCGCTTTCTTCAACCAAATGCTCAATGAGCGTGTCCCCAGCTGCGTTGATTACACGAACAGTCCCGGTTGAAGAAATTTCGAAAGTCTTATCATGTGAGCCGTATTCCTCGGCTTTCTGCGCCATGAGGCCAACGTTAGGAACGGTGCCCATGGTAGTTGGATCGAATGCGCCGTGTTCCTTGCAGAAATCAATCGTCGCCTGATAAACGCCGGCATAAGAACTATCGGGGATCACCGCGATGGTGTCTTGCACGGCCCCATCCTTGTCCCACATTTGACCGGAATTCCGAATCATCGCGGGAATCGAGGCATCGATGATGATGTCACTCGGTATGTGCAGGTTGGTAATTCCTTTTTCGGAATCCACCATCGCCAGATCGGGGCCAGCTTCGTAAGCCGCCGCAATGTCTGCTTCGATGGCAGCTTTTTGATCGATAGGAAGTGAATTGATCTTGTCGACGAGATCGCCAAAACCATTCTTGAAATCAACATTGAGACCGGCGAGGACTTCACCGTGTTTTGCAAGGACGTCTGCGAAATATACCTCGACCGCGTGACCGAAGATAATCGGGTCGGAAATCTTCATCATGGTCGCCTTCATGTGGAGTGAGAGCAGAACCCCCTCATTCTTGGCTGCGGCAACCTGCTCGCTGAGAAATGACACGAGAGCAGACTTGCTCATTGCGGTGGCGTCGAAAATTTCACCGGCGAGAAGATCAATACCCTGTTTCAATACGGTGACCGTTCCGTCAGCGGCGATGTGTTCAATCCTCACCGAAGTGGCCTCGTCGATGGTAACGGACTTTTCATTCGAAAAGAAATCTCCTTCCGACATGGTTGCGACGCGAGTTTTGGAATCGGAAGTCCACACTCCCATCGAGTGAGGGTTGGCCTTGGCGAATTCCTTCACGGCCTTTGGGGCCCGGCGATCAGAGTTTCCTTCACGAAGAACGGGATTCACCGCACTTCCCTTCACCCGATCATAACGAGCCTTGTTATCCAACTCCTCATCATCGGACGGACTCTCAGGGTAGTCAGGCAGCGCATAGCCCTGGGCCTGCAGTTCAGAAATCGCGGCCACCAGCTGTGGAACCGAAGCACTAATATTGGGTAACTTGATGATATTTGCTTCGGGGGTCTTGGCCAACTCACCCAACTCGGCAAGCGCATCCGAGACGACCTGATCAGTAGGCAGCTTATCGGCGAAAACCGCCAAAATCCGTCCGGCAAGCGAGATATCGCGGGTCTCCACCTCAATCCCAGAGGATTTGGTAAAGGCCTTGATAATTGGCAAAAGTGATTGGGTGGCCAAAAATGGCGCTTCGTCGGTCTTGGTGTAGATGATCGTGGGCTTTTCAGACATAGCGGCGGGAAGCGTTTACGCCAAAGCCCCCAGACCGTCAATGAATTGCAGAAAGTGCCGATTTCCTCCTGCTTTTCTGTCGAACACCCTCTCCGGGGACAAATTTGAAGGCTCCGAGACGGGATCGAAAGAGGGCGCAGCCACTTCACCTGCCCATTCCCCAACTCACTGAAAGGTGTTCCCTGAGGCACATTGGGCATCCCAAACGACACCCTCTCAAGAAAAGAACGGACGCACCTCCAACAACTCAATTTTACGATCTCAGCTTGGCCGACTGTGACAAATAACAATTGGCTCTCTGGCGGAATCAGAGTAAATCAGCTCTGTGAGCGATGCTTCCAAGCCGGTAAAACCCAAACGCAAGCGGGTCAATGTCCGTCGACCTGATGTCATGACCTTGGTCCAAGCCGAGGTAGAGCGACATTACCACTCGCCCATTGTGGAAAAGGTCCGTGACCAGGGAGGTTCAATGCAAATCGGCAACACCACGGTGCGGCTCGCGGAGCAGTTTGGCTTCTGTTACGGCGTGGAGCGCGCCATCGATCTGGCCTACGCAGCCCGGCGGGTTTTTCCGGATCAGCGTATTTTTCTCATTGGAGAAATCATTCACAATCCCGAGGTCAATCGTCAGTTGATCGAGATGAACATAGTCTCCCTTCCCTGGAAGGAAATCACCGATGACTACGAAAAACTCACCGAAGACGATGTCGTCATTGTTCCCGCTTTCGGCGCCCCTACTTCCTTCACCGAAAAGATCGAAGAACAAGGCTGTCATATTATCGATACGACCTGCGGCGACGTCATGAAGGTTTGGCGACGCGTTCGCACTTACGCCAAGTCTGGTGTCACCTCACTCATTCACGGAAAGCGTGATCACGAGGAAACTCTCGCCACCTCCTCCCGTGCCCTCGGCGACGATGGCAATGGCCACTACCTCGTCGTTCTCACTCTCAAGGAGACTGACTACGTCTGCGACTACATCCGTAACGGTGGTGATCGACAGGAATTCTTGAACAATTTCGCCAAGGCACACTCCGAAGGCTTCGACCCCGACATTCATCTCAAGGAAATTGGCGTCGCCAATCAGACAACCATGCTGAAGAGCGAGACTGAGGAAATTCAAAATCGCGTCAAGAAAGCCATCACCGACCGCGACGGATCACCTGACAACTTTCAGGTTTTTGATACGATCTGCGGAGCAACCCAGGAGCGACAAGACGCCCTCTTCGACATGCTCACCAAGCCCATGGATCTCCTTCTCGTTGTCGGCGGATATAACTCTTCGAATACAACACACCTCGTCGAGATCGGACAGGAAAACCTTCCCACCTATTTCATTCGCGAAGCATCTTGTTTGGAATCTCTCGAAACGGTCGTTCATTTCGACCTCAAAGAAAAAGCGGAGGTCGAATCAGGCAATATTCTCGCCGGATTTGACGACCAAGCCACCACCATTGGTATCACCGCCGGAGCCTCATGCCCCGCTAACTTGATCGAAGAAACCATCGTGCGAGTTCTCTCGCTTCGCGGCATCGAACGGAAAGTCATTGAGCAGGCCTAACCTTTAATTAACTCAATTCTCTTTCGAATCTGTTCTGCGGTGTCCTTGCGGTTCAGCTTGAGAAGGGCATTGCGATACCCCTCTAGGACACCCACATGGTTTGGCCTGAAATCGAGCCCCTCCCGGTAAGCTAACGCGGCCTTTCCCGGTTCGCCCAGAGCCAGATAAAACGCACCGAGACGGGCCTGCATGGGATAATCAATCGCGGCAGGTAGCAAGTTGGTCGGACTCCCCTGTCTCTCGACCGCGCCTCCGATATAATTAATCGCCCCAAGCCTAGCCGCGCCCTCGTCCTGCATAGCCAACATTCCCCGTAACTCCGAAACCGCGACACCCATGGTATCTCTTGCCCTCACCCAGTCGGAATAAGAGCTCGTCTTCGCCACCGCGTTCTTCATGTTCTCTAAACTCTTCGCGTGTTGAATAAGTAGCCCGTACAGACCTTCGGCAGCTTTGAGATCCTTTGCCGCAAGCGCTTTTCGCACCCCGAGGTAGAAAGCCAGATTATCTCGATAAACAGCCGCGAAAGATTTGCCCTCGTGCCACTCTTCATCGGATAACGCTTCCAATTGCTTTTGCGCGGCACTCCATTCCTCCCTGGAGGAACGTCCCATCGCCAACCTTGCTCCCATCGTCCGGCCTTCCCACATCAAGAGACTCGCGCCCCTTGAAAAAATCCGCTCGGAATCGACTTTCAAGGAAGCCAATTCCTCAGTAATGGGAAGTGATTTCTCGTAGTGTCCCAGCACAGTATGGAGATTAGCCTGATAAATTTTCGCCCGAATCCATCCGTCACAATCGTATCTCGAAACACCTTCGGCTTTCATGTAGTTCTCGTAGAAATCGATCGCCTTTCGGCATGACGCGAGGGCCAAAGCCGCATTGCCGCACTTCGCTTCCACATGCGTGAGCACCAAATGGAATATCGGTGACTCCGGCTGCTTCTCGACCAACTTCCGGGCATAGGGCAGCACATCTGCTCGCAGTTTCTCGCCTTTTAACGGCGACTCCGATTGACTAGTCACCCAAAAGGAAATCACGGAAAGATTGTTCGGATTTTCTTCCACCATCTTTTTTAAGCTCTCCGACGCCTTCTGCTGTCCAATGCGGGGCTCTCCATTACCATCAAAACCATCTCTCGTGAGAAAATTACCCAGCAGACGGGATTGAACGTCGTTGGGAAATTTCCTTGCGATCGCTTGGAATGCTTCCCCCGATGAGCGTACACCGTCGGTAATCAATTGGGCCGCGGCATAGGCATACCCTTGTTCAAGCGGTACTCCTTTTTTAGCCTCAAGCAGAGTGACCATCCGCTCGATCGCGGCCTTGCGTTGACGATAAAATTCATGGTTTCGTCCAGCCAGACTCATCGTGATTCCCCAATAGGCCATCAGGCAATCAGGGTCGGCTTGTGCCGCCGCACAGAAATGACGGTAGGCTTCAAAATCCCAGGGGGCATTGAGATAGGCCATTCCGAGCTGAACATGTTTGGAGGCCTTGGCTGATTTCGTCGAAACCGCAAAGGCGGTATCGGATAATCCCCCGACCAATTTTGGCGGAGCCAATTTCGCCACCACCGGATGCACCACCGATTTCACCTCAAAATGCTCCTGTGCACCTGCAAGACAGATGATTCCCAATGGGATGGCGCATACTCGCTTCAGCATCATTACTTGGTTCTCTTAGAAAACCTTGTTGCTGGCAATGCCTTTCCCTCGACAGCGGCAGTCCTTTGGGGCAAATCTTGGCCATGAAGATTGGATTAATCGGATGCGGCAAGATGGGAACAGCACTCACCCTAGGAGCGATTCGCAGCGGAGTAATCTCAGAATCACAAATCCGCGTTTATGATCCGGTCGCAGCCGCTATCGAGGCTATTAAAAAAGAAGCGAACCTCGCCGCAGCACCCTCGCTCGAAGAACTCATTTCCTCCTGCGACACCTTTCTCCTCTGTGTGAAGCCCTATGATGTCTGCTCTGTTCTCAAAAAGATCGCCGCAGCCAGCCAGGGTCCAGAAAATGCCCTAGTTCTCTCGATCGCCGCTGGAGTCACTCTTTCCAGCATGGAATCCTCGGTCCAGGGAAAAGCCCGCATCATTCGCATCATGCCCAATACTCCGGCTATGATCGGCAAGGGCGCTGCTGCCTATTCGTTGGGCGCCTCTGTGACATCCGAAGACGGAGACTTCACCGAAAAACTCCTGTCATCAGTCGGAATAGCCTGCGAGATCAAGGAATCTCTCCTCGACGCCGTTACTGGAACCTCAGGCAGCGGCCCCGCCTTCGTCTACACCTTTATCGAGGCACTTGCCGATGGTGCTCTTCTCGAGGGAATCCCACGTGCTCAGGCCTTTCAACTTGCCACCCAAACTGTTCTCGGAGCCGCTGCCATGGTGGCCGAGAGCGGCCTCCATCCTGCCGAACTCCGCGACCGCGTTACCTCTCCGGGAGGAACCACCATCGCCGGCCTGCACGCTCTGGAGGACGGAGCATTCAGGGCCACCGTCATGGACGCTGTTCATACCGCCACCGCAAAGGCCAAGGAACTCGGCCAACAATAATCCCCTCCAAACTCTATTTTTCCTTTCCCTGTTCAAACGTCCAGTTCAGCTTCCCTTCCGACCGACATGAAGATCATCGCTATTGCCAACCAAAAAGGAGGAGTTGGAAAAACAACCACCGCGATTAACTTTTCCGCCGGTCTCGCCGCAAAGGGCAAAAAAGTCCTCCTCCTGGATCTCGATCCACAGGCCAATGCCACCAGCGGACTCGGAGTGGAGTCCAGCCCGGAGGCCTGCATGTATTACCCGCTTCTCGGTCAAACCATGATTGAAGACAATATCGTCCAATCCCGCCTCGAAAACCTCTTCATGGTCCCAGGCGACATGGATTTGGCCGGGGTGGAAATCGAATTGGCCCAAATGGACGACTATCTCGGTCGTTTGCGCAAAATCTTGATGAATATGGCAAAAATCAGGCATTTCGACTACGTCATCCTCGACACCCCGCCCTCACTTGGCGTCCTCATGACCTCCGCCCTCGCGGCAGCCGACGAAATCATCATTCCTCTTCAATGTGAGTGGTTTGGGCTCGAGGGCCTCTCCAATATCGTCCACGTCATCGAGCTAATTCGCGATTCCGGGTCAAATGTCCAACTGGAGGGCATTCTCATGACCATGTTTGACGGTCGAACCAATCTCTCCCGCGATGTCGTCGCCGAAGTTGAGAAATATTTCCCAGAACAGCTCTACCGCGCCATCATTCCTCGGACAATCCGCCTCGGTGAAGCTCCCAGCCACGGAAAAACGATCTACGAACACGACGCCAGAGGAACCGGCGCGAGGGCCTACGAGAGCTTTACGGACGAATTTCTTGCGCGGAAAGCGATCGAGCCCGTTGGATTATAGCACTCCCACCGTGGAACATTGATCATTCAGGTGAGGAACACAGGATGCGGCTTGACCATTCGAGGCCCCCTCTCCATCTTGTCTATTCCCCAAGGGAGGGTTTCTTAACTTTTCCCAATTATCGGGGTGAACTCTATTTCATTTTTTCCCTTTTAATCAATGTTTGCACGACTTTTTGGACTGCTGTCGAACGATATCGGTATCGACCTCGGCACAGCGAATACTCTCGTCTACCTCAAGGACCAGGGCATCGTCCTCAGAGAACCATCGGTGGTGGCTGTGAAAGCCGGAACCAACGAAGTTCTCGCTGTCGGTGACGATGCCAAGCGCATGCTCGGCCGAACTCCCGGCAATATCGTGGCGATCCGCCCCCTCAAAGACGGTGTGATTGCCGATTTCGAAGTCACCGAAGCGATGCTTCGACACTTCATCAAAAAAGTGAGCGGCAAACGCCGCGCCCACCCCCGCGTGGTCATCGCCATCCCCTCGGGCATTACCGAAGTGGAACGCCGCGCGGTGAAAGAATCCGCCGAACAGGCAGGAGCCCGCGAAGTCTACCTCATCGAGGAACCAATGGCCGCCGCAATCGGCGTGGGGCTCCCCGTTCAAGACCCTTCGGGTAATATGATTGTCGATATCGGTGGAGGCACTACAGAAGTCGCACTGATCTCACTCTCCGGTATCGTATACGCCCGCAGTGTCCGCACCGCTGGTGACGAACTCGACGAATCCATCATTTCCTACATGAAGCGGGCCTACAACCTCATGATTGGCGAGCGCACCGCCGAGGATATCAAAATCCGCATCGGTTCCGCCGCCCCGCTTCCCAAAGAAAGCACCATGGAAGTGAAAGGTCGTGACCTTGTCTCCGGACTCCCAAAAACAATCAAAATTTCCTCCGATGAGGTTCGCGGCGCGATGGCTGACCCGCTGACCAACATCGTCGATGCCGTCCGCACCACTCTCGAACGTTGCCCGCCAGAGCTGGCTGCCGACCTCGTTGACCGGGGAATCATTCTCGCCGGCGGTGGAGCTCTCCTGCGAGGGCTCGACAAACGACTTCGCGAAGAAACCGGACTCCCCGTTCACGTAGCCGAGGATCCCCTCAGTGCCGTTGGTGAAGGGACCGGGATGGTCCTCAGTGAGATCACTTTCTTACGACAAGTGACAAATTCCGAACGCTAGTCCCGGTCAACCGATTAGGTTATGAGGCCCTTCAACTTCCTAGCTCTTCTGCTCTTCACGGCAGGACTCGTGTGGGTGTTTACCCTCAGCGAAGATTCAGTACGTCAGGTTCAAAAAACCTACTACTCCTCCATCGGCCCCATGATTTCCAAGGGAGCAAAAGCCGAGAAGTTTGCCCATGATTTCATTCAGGAGGTAGAACACTCCTCCGACCTTAAAAGGCAACTGGAGCAAAGCCAACGCGAGCGTGATCGCTTTAAATTGATCGCATCGCGGGTCCGGGAGCTTGAAGGAGAAAATAACGAATTGCGCAGTGCCCTTTCGTTCCAAAAACAAACCGAATTTGATGTCATTGCCTCGCGAGTCATTCGTAGGCAACCCCATATTTGGAATAGCACAATTGAGATTAACCGAGGCGCCGGAGAAGGCATGGGGGTTTCGCTCTGCGTGCTGGCATCCAATGGTGGTTTGGTCGGACGAGTCAGTCTCCCCGGAGACAATGTCTCGTCAGTCCTTCTCATCACAGATGAAGAATCACAGGTTCCCGCGCGTGTCGAAGGCACGCCGGAAGTTGGCCTTATCGTTGGCCAGCGAACCGCACATGGTGAGTCGCCCAAACTGCGTCTGACCTATCTCTCAAAAAACGCCATCCTCAAAAAAGGGATGAACGTTTATACCGACGGGCGGGGAAAGCTTTTCCCTGCAAACATTCCTATCGGAACCATCGACGAATTTGAAGCAGGCCCAGTATACGGCGATGCGGAAATTACTCCCGCTGTAGACTTTAACAACCTGAAGACCGTCTTTGTGATTACCGATGTAACTGGTGATTAGCACAGACTCTTCATGCTATCCTACATCATCAGCCTGATCGGACTCCTCCTCCTGAGTTGCATCGTCCAGCAATTCCTGCCTCCCATTGCCCCTTGGTATGGTGCCCGTGTTCTCGTCCTGCCTCTCGTAGTCCTTTGTGGTTCCGTCACTGTCTCCACCGCAGGCATGTTGGTTCTGGCATTTCTCGGTGGCTTTCTCTGGGACTCCCAACATATCATCCAACATCCAACCCTCAATCCCGCAGTCTTCGCGCCCCCCTCCGACTCTCTGAAATTTGGCTACTCCATCATCCTATACGCTTTCATGGGCTTCCTCATGCAGGGAATCCGCCCGATGTTTCAGGAGGGAAAATGGTATCTTTCAGCAGGCCTGACCGGAGTAGCTATTTTACTCTATCTCTTTGCCGAACACCTTCTCCGGAGCTTTGTTCGCGGTTCCTTGGACTTCGACAACGGAATAATCAATCAGATTGGAATGACCTCGCTCTTCACCATGCTCGCCTCGCCCGTCGTCTTCTGGATGCTTTACCGTATCGCGGATCTTTGCGGACACGAAATTAGCGACTAAACTACTCTAATCATGGAACCAAAATACCGCTTCCGACTCTATCTCCTCACCACTCTGGTGCTGGTGGGATGCGGAACCCTCTTGTCCCGGCTCTATGAATTTCAGATTCTCCAGCGTTCCAATTTCGTCGCCAATATTCCGACTACCCACACGGTCACCGTCCGGGAACCCGGCGTCCGGGGAATTATCATTGATCGCCACGGCGTAGTCCTCGCGGAGAACCAAGGGAGCTACGAAGTCATATTCAATCTCGAGGACATCTACAAAAGCTGGCAGGAACAGCACGAAGACACTCCAACGGTGAAGGAGATAGTCCGCGGCCCCCAGGGCATGCCGACGCAGAAGGAGTCCAAGGATATTGCCCGTATTGTCAACGAATGGGTCGTCCCCCGCCTCTCGGCATATGGACTAGGAGGAAAAAAATTCACCAAGGCAGTCAAGATTCACTACGAAACTCACGGTGGCCTTGTCCCCTTCACCTATGAAACTGATCTCAACTACAGTCAGTTTGCCCAACTGGCCGCACATAGCACTGATTTCCCCGGAGTTTCTGTGACCGTTCGCCCGCGTCGCACCTATCCATATGGAACACTCGCCTGCCATCTCCTCGGTAAAGTCCGCCAGTGGGACAAGGAAGATATCCCTGCGGAGTTCTCCGGTCGTCGCATGCACTACCAAGGTGACGAACGAGGCATTGAAGGAATCGAACTTACCATGAACGAAGCGCTGCAAGGCGAAGGCGGCGTCCGCGTCCTGGTAAGAAATGAAAAAAACAAAGTCATTGCTCTCGAGGATTACACGCCACCACGTGAAGGCGCCGAAGTTCAACTCACTATCGATTCTCGAATTCAATACCTCGTTGAAAACATCCTCCGGCGGGTGGGTCGTGGCGCCATCGTTGTCATGGATCCAAATACGGGTGAAGTTCTTGCCATGGCATCCGTGCCTAACTTCGATCCAAATGATTTCGTTCCCAGCATCACGCAGGAAAAATTTGATCGCTATAACAAGAACCCTGCCGCTCCGTTCTTGAATCGCAGTATCGCCGGCTTCATGTCGGGCTCGACGGCAAAACTTCCCACCGCGATTGCCGGGGGGCTTCACGGATCAATCAAGCACTACCACAAATGCATCGGCTTCTGCCAGTATGGCAAATCCGAGCGTAGCCGAATCCGATGCTGGAAGACCTACGGGCACGGGACTCTGGGAATGAGTGAAGCCATCCAGCGATCCTGCAATCCCTACTTTATGACTCTGGCTGGCAGCCTCAAATCAAAGGTCATGGTTGATACCTTCAACCTCCTCAATCTTGGACGCCCAACCGGCATCAGGCTCCCCGAGGAGCAAGCCGGCATTGTCCTTGGTAGCAAAAAATGGAAAAGAGAAATCCGCCCGGGCGCCACTCTCACTCCTGCCGACCTCGCACAAATGTCCATCGGACAAAGTGACTCCCTCGCCACGCCTCTCCAAATTTGCGGAATCACCGCCACCATCGCAAACGGTGGGAAATACTACCAACCGCGCGTCATCAGGCAGGTCGTGGGTCCCGAACTTTTGGGAGAACAAAATGTCATTCTTGCAGACAAAGCCCAGGTGAAAGTCGACCTCCTCGAAAAGGGCATGGAAAAGGACCAGCTCGAGGACATCCGCCAGGGGATGTGGTTGGCCGCCAACAAGCTCGGTGGAACCGCCCGCACCGCCGCTCTCAAGAATGTCGAAATTGGAGCCAAGACCGGCACCGCCCAAGTCAGTAAAACCAACCTAAAAAACTCCCATAACGCCTGGACCACTTCTTTTGCGCCCTTTGACTCTCCCCGCTACGCCGTCACAGTAATGGTGAGCAATGGTAAAAGCGGCGGACTCGTTGCCGGAGCTCTCACCCACCTCATCTACCGTGGCCTCTTCGCCATGGAAGCCGGGCTGGATCCCCGCCTTACCAAAATGGGTGTTTACTCCGGTCACTTCGAGCCCATCGAAAAGATCGAACTCCCCGAAGGCGAACTCGTCACTCTCGATATTGCCGATGCCGGAGAAACCGGAAACGAAGTTGGCGACGAACTTTTTCAGGAGGGACAGCCCATCTTAGTAAAACCAAAAACAATCCCCCTCCCATCATTTACACCCCAACCGGATGAGCCGAATGGCGGACAATAACTCTCTAACAATCTAACGAAAAATCATATGATCAAACGCATCAAAAACGCCCTCGGACTCGGGAACCCCGACCCCCGGGAAGGCGTAACAATCGTAATTAATGCTGAAACCCTCGAGCGCCGTGTGGCCCTCCTCGAAGACGGCGTCCTCGAAGAATATTCGGTCGAACGAGACGGCGACGACAATATCGTTGGCGGCATCTTCAAAGGTCGCGTCAAAAACATCGAACAAGGCCTAAAGGCCATGTTCGTTGACATTGGACTAGAGAAAAACGCTTTCCTCCACTTCTGGGACGCTATCCCGGCAGCCCTCGATGGTGGTCTTGAAGAAGTCCGACGCAACGGGAAACCAGCCAAGAAAGCCAAGAAGATTTCCTCCAAGGACATCCCCAGAATTTACCCCGTGGGATCCGAAATCATGATCCAAGTTTCCAAGGGAGCCATCGGAAACAAAGGTCCTCGTGTCACCACCAACGTGTCTCTCGCCGGACGCTACCTCGTCCTGATGCCCTACTCCGAGCAATTCGGAATCTCACGCCGAATTGACGATCCCAAGGAGCGCCAACGCCTTCGCAAAATCATGCAGCGTCTCAGCGTGCCCGACGGAATGGGCATCATCATGCGCACCGTGGCTACCGGCACTCGCGCCCGGCATTTCGTCCGAGATCTCGCCATGCTTCCCGAGCAGTGGCAGTCAGTCGAAGACAACCGTGATTCAGGCCCTGCGCCGATTGCTTGCTTCCGCGAACCGAACCTGATTGAGGGAACCGCCCAAGATTTTCTCACTGACGAGGTCGACAAAATCATGTGCGATGATGAAAAAACTACCGAACTTGTTCAGGAAATCGCAGGTAAAATTTCCCGCCGTGCGAAGCGAAAAATCCACCACTTCTCATCAAAGCAGACGATCTTCGAGCACTTCGGAATTCAAAAGCAAATTGACGAAGCCTTCATGCGCGAAGTCTGGCTCCCTTGTGGCGGCTACATCGTCATCGACGAAACCGAGGCCCTCATCTCAGTGGACGTGAACACGGGCCGCAACCGCGGCTCGAAGGATGTCGATAAGATGCTCCTGCAAACAAATATCGAGGCCGCCGAAGAAGTCGCCCGCCAACTCCGACTCCGGAACATCGGTGGTCTGGTCGTGGTCGACTTCATTGATATGCGCCACCGCCGCGACCAACAGGCAGTCTATCGCGCCATGAAGGAGCGCCTGAAGCGCGACAAGGCCAAGACCCAGGTTCTACAAATCTCGTCGGTTGGCTTGATGGAAATGACCCGTCAGCGCCTAAATGCCAGCCTCCTCGATTCCACCCTCGAACCGTGCCCATACTGCCAGGGACGCGGCCGTATCAAGACCACAATGAGCATGAGTATCGAGATTCAGCGCCGCCTCAACACCGTGATCCAACGCCAAGCCGAGAACAATGAGTCAGGAGATTTGATTGTTTTAGTGAATTCTGACGTTTTGAATCGGTTTAAGTCCGAAGACACGAAAATTCTCATGGAACTCGAACGCTCTCATTCCGGGCGTCTCATCTTCCGGAGCGACCCGAGTCTTCACCGCGAACGCTTTAGCATCATCGATGCCAGTTCCGAAAAAGCGATCGTGCAAGTTTAACCTCTGAAAACTTCCATCAAGATGATGACCCCAATGAAACGCGGCCTCTTCACGGTCATTGGGGTGCTCTTGTTGTCAAACTGCCGTTTATCCCACAGTCTGTCCAAGCCCGCCGAGGTCCGCCTCGCAAACACGCATCTTCATTCCTTCGATGGAGATCGCCTGCCTTATACCACCTGGATGCCCAAGACCGACCCCGATCAAATTATCATCGGCGTTCATGGAATCAGCGGTGCTGCTTCGGACTACAAACCATTGGGAGATCACCTGCTCGCAAATCTTCCCGGAACAGCAATCTACGCCGCCGAAACCCGCGGCCAAGGTAACGACCCAATCAAGGAACGACGGGGGCATATTGGCGACCGCCGGGAATGGTTCCGGGATCTGACCACCTTCACCAGATTAATCCGAAAGAAGCATCCTAAGGCCCGCATCGTATGGTGCGGCGAAAGCATGGGTTCGCTTATCGTGATGCACACCTACGCATACGCTGTCGACCGCAGTGGTCTCTGCGACGCCATGATCCTTTCCTCCCCAATTGTTGACATCAGAGGGGACTTTCCCAAGTGGAAGGAGCATCTTGTAAATGGGGCTGCTGCGCTTCTTCCAAAAGCACGGGTCTCCCTCGAAGCACTCGCCGGCAAGTCGGACGTCAAGGTTACCAAAAACACCATTCATTCTGAACAAGCTCAAAAAAACCCTTACCACATCGAGCGCCATACTTTGCGCCTACTCACTACTCTCGGCGACATGATCAGAGGGATGAAAAAGGCCTCCCGGAGCCTCAACATTCCCCTCTACGTTCTCTATGGCGGAAAGGACGTATTCTCCGATCCCAAGGATGTGAAAATATTCCTAGAGAACCTCCCCGAAACCACCAAGTCCGAACAGGCCTTCTACCCTGAAAGTTTCCATCTTCTTTTCCACGACCACCAAAGTGACAGGGTCGTTACGGACATCGAAAAATGGCTCCGAAAACTACCCGCACGCTAGTTTTCCTCATTGCCCCTCCACTTTCCCTGCGCCAGCGTTTCTCCATCCATACCAGCTACAACCCGTGAAATTCCAGCCTCTACTCAGCCTACCGCTCGTCTTTCTGACTGCGTGTTCAGATCTTAATCCCAAGGAAAAAGACAAGCCCAAAGCCAAAAATACCACCCAAATCGCTTCAGGGCCGCCTCTTCCTGAGCAGCCTCTTCCTGAGCAAGCTACTGATGGAATCAATTTCTCGGACCCAGATACTTCAGGAGCCCTCCTTACCGACGATGAAAAGAAAACCGTCACCGGGCCCGCTCCAACATCCAAACCAGTCGAGGGAGACAACGTGATCAAGGTCACTCCACCTCTTCCGAAACCTACCCTTCCTGCCCAATAGGAAACTGTTTTCTGCCCTCACATGTCCGAGCGACCACGTAAATTCAAAGCCGAGCCCTATGAGTGGCATGAGATCATCGAAGTCGAGGTGATCGGCTTATCCAATCTCGGTGCAGGAATTGCCAAACCTAACGATTGGGTTATCTTCATTCCCTTCGCACTGCCCGGAGAAAAGATCCGCGCCAAAGTCTGGCGCAACGAGGCAAATTGCTCTCATGCCGATCTCGTAGAAATTCTCACACCTTCTCCTGATCGCATTGAAGCCCACTGCCAGCATTTTGGCGTATGCGGTGGCTGCCAATATCAAAACCTGCCCTACGAAAAACAACTCGAATGGAAAACCGGGCAGGTCGCAGAACTTCTCGTTCACATGGTCGGAATCGAAACACCGGTGCAAGCAGCCATTCCCTCCCCCACGCAATGGGCCTACCGCTCCAAAATCACGCCCCACTTTCAAAAACCACAGCCTAAGAAGCCCATCCCGATCGGCTTTCTGGAACACAATCGTCGCCACCGTCTCGTCGACATCTATCACTGCCCCATTGCCATGGACGAGATAAACGCTGATTTCCAACGAGCGAGAGAAGAGGTTAAGAAAAACGCTGCTTCATACAAAAAAGGATCCACCCTTCTCCTCCGGGCTACCGACGGAAAGGTCGAAACGAATCACCGCAATCCGGTTTCGGAAAAGGTGGGTGAGCTCACTTTCAATTTCCTCGCCGGGGATTTCTTCCAAAACAATCCTTTCATCCTCAAATCCTTTACCGGCTACGCCGCCGAGCAGGCCAAAGGACCAGATCAAAAGTATCTTCTCGATGCCTATTGTGGCTCAGGACTCTTTGCCCTGACTCTCGCCAAAAACTTCGAAGAAGTGATCGGAATCGAAGTATCCGAATCGTCCGCAGATTGGGCCCGAAGAAACGCCCTTACGAACGGAATCGAGAATGCACAATTCATTGCCGCCTCCGCCGAGCACCTTTTCGCAGACATTCAGTTTCCACCGGGCAACACCTCGGTCCTCATCGACCCTCCCCGCAAAGGCTGCAGCGAAGACTTCCTTCAGCAACTCTTTAATTTCGGTCCAAGTCGTGTGGTCTATGTCTCATGCAATCCGGCCACGCAAATGCGGGATCTGAAATCCTTCCTCGCACAAGGATACCAACTCGAAGAGATTCAACCCTTTGATCTCTTCCCGCAAACCCGCCACCTCGAGTGCGTCATCACGCTTTCGAAGAAGAACTAGACGCCAATGGGATGCCAGGTCGTCTTCACTTCCTGGAAATCGGTGATGAGATAGGGATCTTCTTTCAGCGATCTATTCGGGTGCACCGAAACACGTTTCAAATTCTCGGCCGCCTCTAATTCAAGAGCCCGTTTTTCGTCAGAGTCACTAGAGCAAAGCATGAGCGCATTCACATCCATGTGCCTGGCAAACTCGGGTCCCAATTCGTCTCTCTTACCGGTCAGAATATTCACCACACCCGCTGGAACATCCGATGTTGCGAGCACTTCTGCAAAGGAAATCGCCGTCGTGGCATCTTGAAGAGACAGCACCACGGCGCAATTCCCACCCACGATCACCGGAGCAAGAGTCGACACCAACGCAGAGAGACTTCCCCGCCCCGGGGCAATAATCCCCACCACGCCATTTGGCTGAGGGGCCGAGAAATTGAAATGCGAAGACGCCACCGGATTTACCGACGAAAAGACAGCCTGATATTTGTCGCTCCATCCCGCATAATATACCAGAAGATCAATGGCCCGCGCCAAATCCTCACGTGCTTTATCCTCACGGAGACCATGAGACACCAACTCGGAAACGAATTGTTCTCCCCGTCCGTCGAGGATCTCAGCAATACGATAAATAATCTGCCCTCGCAGATAAGCCGTTGCCTTGGCCCAACCAGCGCTTGCCTTACGAGCCGCCACCACGGCTTCCCGAAAGTCCTTGCGACTCGCCTGAGACATATTCGCCAACAAGGCGCCGTCCTTTCCGCGAACCTCAATCACGCGGCCCGATTCGGTTCGGGGAAATTTCCCTCCAATGAAGAGTTTGTAGGTTTTCTTAATGGTCATGACGAAACTGTTAGATGTTGAGATAAGCAGACAGTCCGTGAAGTCCTCCCTCACGTCCAATTCCGCTTTCCTTGTATCCGCCAAAAGGTGAGGTCGGATCAAATTTGTTATAAGTATTAGCCCAGACAACGCCCGCATTGAGCGATGTCGTCATTTTGAAAATCTTGGATCCTTTATCGGTCCAAACCCCACCGCTTAATCCATAAGGCGTGTTATTCGCTTTCTCAATGGCTTCCTGTGGCGTCCGGAAAGTTTGAATCGCGAGCACCGGACCGAAGATCTCCTCCTGTACGATACGATGACTCTGCGCGCAGTCTGTAAAGAGCGTTGGCTTGAACCAGTTCCCTTTCCGCGGCAAGCGACCTTCAGGCTGCCAGATACAGGCTCCTTCTTTTTCACCGGCGTTCACCAAGGCCTTGATTCGCGCAAGTTGCTCGGCCGAATTAATCGCACCGATGTCAGTATTCTTATCCAGCGGATCGCCAACTTTGAGCGTCCCGATTCGCTTCTTCAGCTTGCGAATCACTTTATCGGCAATGCTCTCCTGGACGAACAGCCGTGAACCAGCACAACAGACGTGGCCTTGATTAAAAAAGATCCCATTGATGATCCCCTCAACCGCCTCATTGATTGGCGCATCTTCAAAGATTATGTTGGCCGCCTTTCCACCCAACTCGAGAGTATATCGTTTGTCCGTCCCCGCCACCGCACGACGGATCGACTTTCCAACAGCGGTCGAACCAGTAAACGCAACCTTATCGATGCCAGAATGCTCCACCAAAGCTTGTCCGGTTTCACCGTCTCCGCTGATAATGTTCACCACTCCTGCTGGAAGTTCGGCATCTTCCAGCAACTCCGCTAATTTCAGTGCGGTGAGTGGTGTGGTCTCAGCGGGCTTCAACACCACCGTGTTGCCACAAGCCAAGGCCGGAGCGATTTTCCAGGCCGCCATCAAGAGCGGGAAATTCCAGGGAATGACCTGCCCCACCACACCCAGCGGCTTCGGTTTCTTCCCCGGGAAGGCGTAGTCCAATTTATCCGCCCATCCGGCGTGATAGAAAAAGTGTGCCGCGGCCAAAGGAACATCGATATCGCGACTCTCGCGAATTGGCTTTCCGCCATCCATCGATTCGATGACGGCAAACTCCCGGGCACGTTCCTGCAAAAGGCGAGCGATCCGAAAGAGATACTTCCCACGCTCCGCCCCGGAGATCGATGACCATTCTCCGTCGTAGGCATTGCGGGCGGCCTTCACCGCCTGATTGACTTCTTTTTTCCCAGCCGATGAAACTTCGGCAATCACCTTGCCAGTCGCGGGATTGATGGTGTCGAAACTCGAAGCTGCCTTGACCCATTTTCCACCGATGAAAAGATCGTAACTCTTCTTCAGGGAAATGTGATCGGATGACTCGGTTGCCGGGGCGTAGTCGCCACTTGTAAAATCGTGAGGATTCATGATCTCAGTCTTTGGTAAAATAATCACCGCTCTGATAACGGCCTGTTTCTTGTTTTCGGATTTGCATCAAAAGGTCATTAGTCAACGAACTCGCTCCAAATCGAAACCACTGATTGTTGAGCCATTTCTCACCGAGGACCTCTTTCACCATAATGAGATACTGAATCGCCAGCTTGGCATTACTAATCCCTCCAGCTGGTTTCATTCCCACCATGCGTCCCGTTTCTCCGTAGAAATCTTCAATTGCCTGCAACATCACCAGAGTCACAGGCAAGGTCGCGGCAATAGGGACTTTCCCGGTGGAGGTTTTGATGAAGTCAGCACCTGCTGCCATCGCGATATCGCTGGCGTAGCGCACGTTGTCGTAAGTCGTCAATTCTCCGGTTTCGAGAATCACTTTCAGATGAGCTTCTCCGCAAGCCTCCTTACACGAAGCAATTTCGTCATAGATGGCCCGATACTCTCCCTGCAAAAACTGCCCGCGCGAGATCACCATATCGATTTCATTCGCTCCCTGTCCGACCGCAAAACGCACTTCAGCGAGGCGTTCCTTCAATCGCATCTGTCCACTGGGAAAGGCCGTTGCTACGCTGGCGACATTCACATCCGATCCCTCAACCGCTTTGGCGGCCACCTTCACCATCCTGGGATAAACACAAACGGCCCCCGCTGGTCCTACACTGGAATCTTCCGGAAGCGGCCGCATTGCTTTGGCACACATTTGCTGAACCTTTCCGACTGAATCGGCACCCTCCAAAGTCGTCACATCCAACATCGTCACCGCGAGTTTCAAGGCGGACATCTTCGACTCCTTCTTGATACTTCGCGTGCAGAACCGCTTGGCACGCTCCTCGACACCGACCTGATCAATCGTCGGCGAATTCCGTCGACTGGGAAATGGTAAAACCTCTGCTTTCACTCCTCGAAGAGTAACAACTCACTGATTCTTGGCCACTGATTTTCTTTAGTTCGAAGATTAAATGGGCCGTTTTGAGTGGTCGGAGGAAGGATTGTCGAACTAGGATTCCCATATGAGATTCAAAACGCCACGCCTCCGACTCAATTCAATCATCTGTGCTTTCCTCTGCATCCTTCCTCTTCAGGCCCAAGAAAACAAAAAAGAAATTCGATTCACCAGCGTACCGGACATCTTTAATTGGAACATCAGCAATCCCCAACCGGGATGGGAAGACACGCTCGATTGGTTCTTCAAACTCCTCAAAAAAGAAGGCCCGGATTTCAATCTCAACGCAGGCGACATCATGGATGCCCGTTGGTGGACCAATGCCGAACAGGTAAGAAAGAAGACCGAAGAATATTGGACCGGGTTCAACAAGCGCTTCAAAGACCACGACCTCAAAGTCTACGTCGCCCCCGGAGACCACGAATATGGTGACGACGGCGGACTTAAAAAGGGCGACATCGCCCGCGTCTTCGGGAAACAATTCACCGAACTCATGGGCATGCCCAAAAATGGTCCTGAAAACCACCTCGGCCGCGCCTTTTTCGTGCGACAAGACAACCTACTCGTCATCACCCTCGATACCTTCGAGGATGCCGGCAAGAGGTTCGCTTATACCGTCGGACCAAAGCAATTGACTTGGATGGAGAGGACACTCGTCGATCATAAAGACGCCGAGTTCGTGATCGTGCAAGGTCACCTCCCCATCGTCGGGCCTGTAAAAAGCAAGAACTCCAGCGCCAGCATGCTCAAAGACGGCACCAAGTCTCCGCTTTGGAAACTCATGGTGAAACACAAGGTCGACGCCTACTTCTGCGGCGAGCACCACCGTATCACGGTAAAGAAACACGACGGTATCTGGCAGATCGTTCACGGCGCCCTCTGGGGAACCCAAACCGATCTCAACTACCTCAGCGGCATCGTAAAACCAGGCGAGATGACTTTAAAACTCCACGAATTCGACGTAGAATATAGCGGAGGTTACATCGGCGACCACCCCCACCGTGGCGCCAAAAACAAGCCACGCGAAAAAGTCGCGCTCACTGAGAAGAGTCAAAAAGAAGGACCTAGGACCACCGGCATGCTGACACTCAAAGCAGGTTCCGATGAGGAAGCCACCACCGGCTGGTTCCAGAAAGCACTGGATGTTCAGCAGGCTACGAAAAAGTAATTTCTTTTCCCCTCCAACAATAAAGCCCCCAGAGGGCGGCTTTTATTGAGTGGTCGGGGCGACAGGATTCGAACCTGCGACCTCTTCACCCCCAGTGAAGCGCGCTACCAAGCTGCGCTACGCCCCGACACAATGCCTTGCAGCGGGCGCGTTTTGCCAGAGATGACAGAATTGGCAAGAATTTTCCGCTAGGCTTTCAGCTGGCCGTCGCCACGCACGCGGTATTGATAGGAAGTGAGTTCGCGGAGGCCCATCGGGCCGCGGGCGTGGAGCTTGTCGGTGGAGATCCCAATCTCCGCGCCAAAGCCGAATTCCTCCCCATCGCTGAAACGGGTCGAGACGTTGTGGAAGACGCAAGCCGAGTCAATTTGGGACATGAATCTTTCAGCGGCAGTAGTGTTGGTAGTCACAATAACCTCGGTGTGCTGAGAACTGTATTCGTTGATGTGAGCCACCGCAGATTCCAGTGAATCGACGATTTTAACCGCGAGGATGTAGTCGAGGTATTCGGTGGCCCAGTCCGCTTCGGTGGCCGCTTTGGCATCGACCACAGCACAAGTCGCCTCGTCACCTCGCAATTCAACGTTTTTCCCAGCCAAGGCTGCCGCGACTTTGGGAAGAAACTCCTCCGCAATCGCTTGATCCACGAGAAGTGTTTCCAGCGCATTGCACACGCTGGGTTTCTGCGTCTTGGAATCGACGACGATCTTGACCGCCATTTCCTGATCGGCTTCGGAATGAACATAGGCATGGCAGATGCCATCGTAGTGCTTAATGACAGGCATACGCGCCAGGGAAACGACTGTTTCGATGAGCCCCTTTCCTCCACGGGGAATGATGAGGTCGAGATACTTGTCCATCCCAGCCATCACCGCGACGCTCTCGCGATCAGTGAAAGGAATGAGCTGAATTGCACCCTCGGGCAGCCCCGCCTTTTCTCCACCGATTTGCAAGGCAGTAGCCAGAGCACGGTTGGAGTGAATTGCCTCGGAGCCGCCGCGCAAGATGGTGGCGTTCCCGGATTTCAAACAAAGAACGGCTGCGTCGCTCGTCACATTGGGACGGCTTTCATAAATGATCCCGATCACGCCAATAGGCACGCGAAGTTGCTGAATACGGATGCCATTAGGACGATCCCACTCCCCTAAAACTTCTCCAACGGGATCTGGAAGCGTTGAGACTTGCTCCACTCCGGCAGCGACTGCTTCGAGGCGTGTTTCATCGAGACGAAGCCGGTCCAACATCGCGCCGGTTAGTCCCCGCTCCTCCCCGGCAGCGATGTCCTTGGCATTGGCTTCCAGAATCTCCGAAGCAGCAGCGCGAATTCCTCCGGCCATGGCGCGCAGGATCTCGTTCTTCTCTTCCTCCGAGAGAACAGCCAAGGCCAATGCGGCCGAGCGGGCTTTTTTGCCCATGGCATACACCTGATCTTTAATCTCCTCGCTGGTCATCTCGCCAAAGCCATAGCGCAATTTGGGCGAAGATAAAAGCGATTCGAAGCAAATCATGCACGATCTTCGGTCGAATCTGCGGAGCGTAAAACTGACGGGATTTGTAAATAGGACCATGCAAACGCTCGAACAACCAAAGACCTCGATTGCTTCCAATAACGACATCAACCCCATCGTCTTCACAATCGAATTCCAGTTGCTTTCACAATTCAATCGTTCTTTCTCAGGGATTGTCGGATACTCTCCCAACAAATTCCGCAAGAGCAAACTCACGAAAGCAAAACTGCAGGCCTGATTATTCTTCCAGACGGAGAATATCCTCAACGGTCTCCCGTCGCGTAATCTGAGTAATTGTGCCGTCACTCTCTCGCCACAATTGAGGCGCACGCCCCAGCGAATTGTAATTGGAAGCCATGGCGTATCCATAAGCGCCTCCGTCATGAAAAACGATCAAGTCGCCTGTTTTTGGCTCAGGCAATTCACGCGGCTGAAGCATTTCAGAATCATCCCGGGTAAAGACATCGCCACTCTCACAAAGCGGACCGGCGATCACTACAGGCACATCGTCACGATCATTAACCCCCGGCAGCGTAATGCGATGATACGCACCATACATCGCAGGTCGCACCAAATCGACAAATCCCGCGTCGACCATCGCAAAGTTCACGCCAGGTCCTTTTTCGTTGGTCTCGGTTGATTTTACATCGGTCACCCGTGCCACCAAGGAGGCTCCGGGTGCTACGTAGAACCGTCCGGGCTCAATCTCCAAGCGAAGTTCTTTCCCGGCAACTTCGCTGAGCTTTCTCTGTGCCGAAGCAAATAAATCACGAAGTCGTTCAACTGGAATATCAGCGTCGGGATCGCGGTAGTTGTGGGGAATTCCTCCACCCAATGAAACTGCTTCGAGGTCTTTGAAAAGAGGAACGATTTCAGCGAACTCATCAGTCAGGCGCGAAAGATTATCGTGAAGTTCATCGAACTGTGGCCCACTTCCAATGTGCGCGTGGAGCATGACCACCCCCATCCCGGCTGCCTCAGCAGCATCGAGAACGGTCTTCGCTTCGGTAATCCAAACACCATGCTTCGAACTCGGCCCCCCGGTATCACATTCGTTCACGTGACCGTGACCAAAGCCGGGGTTCACCCGCAGCGATATCGGACCGGCGTATTTCACCTTTTGCAAATCTCCCACCATTCCCGGTGATCCAACATTGGGAAGAACACCTTCGTGCAAAACCGTCTGGAGCGCGTTGTCGCGGAAGACATCAGCAGTGAAACAAATCTCGGGAGGAGTATTCCCACCAGAATAACCCGCATGACGCGCGCGCAAGACTTCATTTCCAGAAACCGAGTCAATCCAAACTCCGGCGTCCCTCATTTCCTTGAGCACCTTGGTGGTTGGTGAGGCTTTCATTGCAAAACGAGCCTGCACGCCCGGCGAGTCAGTCGTCGATACCACGGCATTGATCCGGGCCCTGAGAACATCAGCATCCCATATCCAGAAAGGCGTGCCGTATTCCTCGGCAAGACGTTCCAAAAGCTCGGGATCTGATGAAGGAGTATGAGACGGTGTTTTCACTGGCGCTAGCCATGCGATACCGGGGCGAAAACCTCAAGCGCGTTTGCACATAGGATTAATTCATTCGAAAAAATTGACCTCGATTCTTCAATTAGCCTTGGCAGCTGCATGCGCTGTGCCTAGTTTTCATAAACCGTCGAAGGAGGAAGTTTATAGTTACGAAAAAAACGCGAATCGTTGGCATCATTCCGGCCCGTTGGGCCTCCTCCCGCTTCCCCGGAAAGCCCCTGCATCCGCTTCTGGGAAAACCCCTCCTACAGCATGTTTTCGAACGTGCTTCCCAGTGCGCCGAACTCGATGAACTCGTCATCGCCACCGACGACAGACGCATTTCAGATCTTTGCGAAAGCATCGGGGCCCGTTCCATTCATACTCGCGACGATCACCCCTCGGGAACCGACCGCATCGCAGAAGCGGCTGCAGCCTGCGAGGAAGCAACCCATGTTATTAACATTCAGGGCGACGAACCCCTCCTCAAAGCCGAATTAGTGGACACCCTCGCACGCGCTCTCCGCGACGATGATGTCATTCCCATGATAACTGCCGCGAGCCCGGTAGAGGATCCCGAGCTAATCGCCAATCCCAACATCGTCAAAGTCGTAATCAGCTCTCAATCCGACGCTCTCTATTTTTCGCGTTCACCGATTCCCTTCCGTCGCGGTGACGTTCCTGATCTCCCCACCTATCGCCACCTCGGCATCTATGGCTACCGAGTCGATTTTTTAAATCGATTCATCTCGCTTCCACCCTCGCCCTTGGAGCTAGCCGAGGGCCTTGAACAACTTCGCGCGCTCGAAGACGGAGCACGCATCAAAGTCCATCTCACCGAGCACGAAGCCATCGGCCTCGACTCTCCTGATCAAATTCCACTCATCGAATCTCTCCTCACTGCTGCCCAAAAATGAAATACATCTTCGTCACTGGAGGAGTCGTCTCCTCTCTCGGAAAAGGACTCGCCGCCGCCTCAATCGGAACTCTGCTTGAACACCGAGGTCTGAAAGTCCTCCTCCAGAAATTCGATCCTTATCTCAATGTCGATCCCGGCACGATGTCGCCCTACCAGCACGGCGAGGTCTACGTCCTCGACGACGGAGCGGAAACCGATCTCGACCTAGGACACTACGAGCGATTTGCCAACTGCACCCTCTCCCAGACCAACAGCCTAAGTTCGGGGCAGGTCTTCGAAAACGTCATCAAAAATGAGCGTAAAGGAAAGTATCTCGGCGCCACCGTCCAGTTCATCCCGCACGTCACCGATGAAATCAAAGACCGCCTCAAGCAGGCTACCGCAGAAAATCCCGACACTGATGTTATCATTACCGAAATTGGCGGCACTGTCGGAGACATCGAAGGACACCTCTTCCTCGAAGCCCTCCGTCAATTCGCCCAGGAAGTCGGCCGAACTAACGTCTGCTTCATCCACGTGACTCTTCTTCCTCTCGTTCGCGCAGCCGGAGAAATCAAAACCAAGCCGACCCAGCAGTCGGTAGCCAAACTCCGTGAAATCGGAATTCAACCCGACATCATCATTTGCCGCACCGAGCACGAACTCGGCGAAGACAACCGCGCTAAAATCGCGATGTTCTGTAATGTCCCCGTGCCCAATGTCGTCGCATTCCGGGATGTTGAACACACCATCTACGAATGCCCTCTCGACCTCCGAAAAGACAAGATCGACCGCCTTGTTTCAGATGTTCTCGGCGTTGAATCGAACACTCCCGACCTCAGCAAGTGGGAGTCCTTTGTCGAACGCCTGATTCACCCTGAGCACAGTGCCCGCATCGCGGTTGTCGGGAAATACATCGAGCTTCAGGATGCCTATAAATCAATCTACGAATCGCTGACGATTTCCGGCGCCGAACACAACACCAAAGTGGAGGTCATCAAGATCGATGCTGAGCACCTCGAAAAAACATCCGCTGAAGAAACCATCGGAAAAGTCGACGGCATCCTCATCCCGGGAGGATTTGGCGATCGCGGTATCGAGGGTAAAATCATTGCCGCGCAGTATGCCCGCGAAAACAAGATACCCTACTTCGGAATCTGCCTCGGTATGCAAATTGCCACCATCGAATACGCGCGAAACGTCTGCGGCCTCGCCGAAGCAAACTCGACCGAATTCAACAAAGAAGCCGCTCATCCCGTCATCAGTCTGCAGGAAGAACAACAAGGCATCACCGACATGGGCGCCTCCATGCGTCTCGGCTCCTGTGAATCCATCGTCTTCCCTGATACCAAATCCTTCGAAATTTACGACAAGGCCGAAACGATTCACGAGCGTCATCGTCATCGTTACGAATTCAATCCCGCCTACCGTGAGCAATTTGAGAAAGCCGGACTCGTCATCGCCTCCGTATCCCAGAAAGAGGGACTCGTTGAAATTATTGAGGTCCCCGACCATCCATTTTTCGTCGCGGCGCAATTTCACCCCGAGTTCAAATCGAAGCCCAACTCTCCTCATCCCATCTTCTCCAGCTTCGTCAAGGCCGCCCTTGGGAAATCATGAACGCCTCCCGCCTCATTGTTGGACTAGAGGGGCCTGAGCTTTCCCAGGAGGAAATCGCACTCTTCACCGAGATCCGACCGGCGGGATACATCCTCTTCTCCCGCAATCTTGTTTCGCCAATACAGATTCGCGATCTCACCGACTCTCTCACAGCACTCTCAAGCGATATCCCCTTCATCTCCATTGACCAAGAAGGCGGACGGGTTTGGCGCACCAAGGAATTTAGCGCAGCGCCACCAGATGCGGCCAACTTTGCGGAAAAAGCCACATCCAAACAGATCGCATGCTTTGGAGCCTTCACCGGACAACTCCTAGAACTCCTAGGGATTAATTTTAACTTTGCCCCCGTCCTCGACCTCGATCATTTCCCGGAGCAAAACAACGGACTCCGCGGTCGCTGTTGGGGCAACGACTCTCAAGACGTTATCAACAAAGCAGGCGTCTTCAACCGCTGGATGCGCAAGCAACGAATTCTCTCGTGCGGAAAACATTTCCCCACCAATGGACTCGCCTTAAGCGATCCGCATCACGACCTCCCAGTCGCCGATGTCACTATCGAGGAACTCCTCGCCAGCGACCTTCTCCCCTACACCGCCCTTATGCCCGAGTTGGACGCTATTATGGCCTGCCATCTGAACTTCCCAAAAATCGATCCTGAGTATCCGGCATCCCTCTCCCACAAAATCCTGACACGCCTGCTCCGTGACCAACTCGGATATGAAGGACTGATCCTAACCGACGACCTCGATATGGGAGCGATCGTCAACCACTACGGCCGAGGACCCGACATCCGTCTCGCCCTCGAAGCCGGAGCCGACATCGCCCTCGTCTGCCACAACTTCGTCACGCTCCGCGACGCTCTCCCACAACTCGACGGCATCGATAACTGGGACACCCTGAACCGGATCGAGAAAGTTTCCAAGCGACTCAAACACCCGCCCAAGCTCACTCAAGAAAGGTGGGACGCCGTGAACGAAAAGCTCACCGACCTTACCCGAGAAGTCATCGCCCAAGACCGCTTCGACCCCGAACACCCCACACAAAGCCCGGTTGAGGATTACTAAGATCTAACGCCGTCTTTTCTTCCCAATCTTTTTCGCAGATGGCGATTTTTTCTTGGCCCCGAACTTGTCCTTCTTGAATTTCTCCGCTGATTTCTTTACCCCGGTTTTTCGGGCAGTCTTCTTTTTGCCAGCGGTTTTTTTACTGGTGAACCTTCGAGCCCCTTTCTTCTTCGGGCTCTTCCCACCGATTACTTGGGTGATCTTGAAGTTGACCCGCTTGTTGATCTGATCGACCTCTTCGACAACAATCTTGATTCGCTGACCCGCCTGGAGCACCTCTCCTCGACGGCTGACAAAGCGTTCTGAATTGGGTTCGAAGAACCAATGTCCCGCCAGGAAGCCTTCGCGCTTCACGAGACCGCGTTGAAGAATATCGGTGCACTCCATAAAGAGACCCATGGCACGAACTTCGGTAATGATCCCGTCGAATTCCGGCGGCGGCTCCTCCCTGGAAGACAACTCAAGCCACTCAAGCATTTTCATTCGGCGGCTTTCGCTTTCGGCATCGGAACTGGTTCGCTCGGTATTTGAAATGTGTTCGGCAATTTCGATACAGCGCTTCTCGTTGAGCGTCCCATCGATCTTGGCCGGGCGATTCTGCAAAAGAGGTTGCAAGACACGATGCATCACGAGGTCGGCGTAACGACGAATTGGACTCGTGAAGTGAGCGTAGTCGGACTTGGCCAACCCGTAGTGACCGTCGGGCGTCGAGAGATAACAGGCACGTTTGAGACTCTTGAGGAGACCGACCTTAATCGCGGGCTCTTCGAGCGAGCCTTTGGCATCATTGATCAGTTTCTGAATGTGCTTTCGATTGGTGAGATTTCCCGGCTTGTAGCCATGCGACCGCGCCATTTCAGCAAACTCGTTGAGCCTATCGGGATCGGGATCTTCATGCACTCGATAGATCGTAGCCTTCCCGGAATTTTTGACTTTACGAGCGACCGCTTCATTAGCGGCCAACATGAATTCCTCGATAAGCTGATGACTCTCGTTGTAATCCTCCCGCTTGTATCCGGTGGGAACGCCTTGCTCATTGAGAACGATACTGACCTCAGGCATATCGAGATCGAGACCGCCGTTATCGAAGCGCCGTTTGCGCAGGACACTCGCCAATTCCCAGGCCTCGCGAATGAGATTGCCCAAATCACCTCCGGTTCCGGGACGCTCGAGGATTTCCTGCGCTTCTTCGTAGGCATATTTTCGCGGAGTGCGAATCACGGCATCGTGAAAACTCGACGAGACCATGCGGCCATTCTTATCAAAATTCATGAGCGCGCATTTCGTGAGACGATCCTCCTGCGGCACGAGCGAGCAAAGCCCGTTGGAAAGTTCTTCCGGAAGCATCGGGATGACTCGGTCGACGAGATAGGTGGAATTTCCCCGCGCCTGTGCTTCAACATCGAGAATACTCCCGGGCTTCACGTAATGTGAAACGTCAGCAATGTGGACCGCCAACTGCCATCCTTTGTCGGTCTTGCCAACCCAGACGGCGTCATCGAAATCCTTCGCAGTCACGGGATCAATCGTAATGACCGGACGCTTGCGCCAATCGTCTCGTCGATCTATTTCGCTCTGCGGAACACTGTCAGGAATCTTCTGCGCGGCCTTCACCACTTCGGGCGGAAAGCTTTGATTAATGCCATGATGTTGAATTATCTCGACAACATCGACTCCCGGATCTCCGGGCCAACCGAGAATAGCGACAACCTTTCCTTTAGGTAAATCATTAGCGTGTTTCCATTCCGTAATTTCAACAGCAACAATCTGACCCGACTTGGCATCGGGCGGACTTTCCACGCTGATGCTCGGCGGAAGTCGTTCATCCTTGGTCTTCACCGAGGAGAATTTCCCTTTCTTGATCAAGGTCCCTGTCACGCGACCCGAACGACGTTCGACAACTTCAATGACCCTCGCTCTAAACTCATCCAACTCTCTCTGCTTTCCTTTGTTCGGAACCAGCTTGGCCATGACAATGTCGCCATCGAGGGAGGTGTCCAATCCCCGGGACGAGACATAGTAGCGATCGGGATCTTTGAGATCGATCCCGCTGGCAATGTTCCCTTCATCGGTCTGGCTGATCATGAACCAACCATGCCCCGAGGGAGTAAGCCTGATTTTTCCAATGAGCCCCTCGCTGGTCTTTTCCTGCGTGCTCAGACTGTATCGGCTCTTCTTTCCAACCGAAATCTCACCGGCGTCCTGCATCCCTTTGATTACCTCACGAAGCTTGCTGCGTAAATTTCCGGGCACCTCCAGGGCACGCGCGATTTCGCTCTTATTCAACGGTCGTCCTCCCTCCTGTCCCAAAAGCTCTCTAATCCTCTTCTTCAATTCCGCCTTACTGGCCATGGCAGAGCCTCTCATGTTTTCCGCCAGTCACAACCATCGATCATAAATCACCGGAATTAATCCCAACTCAGTCAAGTATGTAGTTATAATGTAAACCCTACCCTGAAACTTGTAACTACGACAATCCCAAACGGACCAGATCTACCTACTTGGCAAGGACGGTCAGGCCGGCTTGAAGAAAAATCACGACAACGTCTACATCTCCTAATAAACCGAGCCAAAAAAGCGCTGGATTATCTGCCCAGTCGGCTTAAACTGTATAGACATTGTAGCTTCGGATGATCCTATGGTTGCATTGACTACCGGAAACCGCTTAGTCTGCCTTTCTATTGCAAAACCACACAAGAAACAATCTATGACACACGCAAAACCGACTCTTTCCAGCCGCTACGGCTTCACCCTTGTTGAGCTTCTCGTCGTGATTTCTATCATCGCCGTTCTAGCTTCCCTCGGATTCGCCGGCTTTAACATGGCGATTCAAAAGGCCAAAAAGACCTCGGCGAAAGCCGCCATCAGCAGCTTGGTGCAAGCTTGTAACGACTATTACGAGGATGAGTCCCAACTTCCCCTCAATGAAGGAGCGACCGCTGACCAAGAACGTATCTCCGACAACGAATTGATGTCGGTTCTGGTCGGACTTGAATCTGCCCGGCAAGAAAACCCGACCGGAACCTCTTACTTCAAATACAAGAAAGCCTCCGGAAAGGGACAGAGCATGTATGACGGGCTTGATCGCACCAAAACTCGTGCACAGCTCTATGGTCCCTGGAAGAACAGACAAGAAAGCGACCGCTTCTACCGTCTCAAAATGGACTACGACTTCGATGAGGAAATCGACGAACCGTCAAACATTGGCAATGAAACTCAGTTCGGTCAGCGTGTTCTTGTTTACCATCTGGGCAAAGATGGCAAGGCCGGTCCGGGAAAAAACCTAGACAACGTATACAGCTACAAGGAACGCTAATCGCTCTTCGAGCTGAACTTTCAAAAGCCGATTTCTCTTCATGGAGGCCGGCTTTTTTACATGCAGGGAACTAGAATTCCATCCCGCATCCCGTGGATCTTTTTCTTGTCGGCAGGCACGATGGTCGCAAGACAACCACCCAACTTGGTTTCCCCTTGCCCATCAACGAAATAATACGGACACAGGCGGGCCCTCCCAACCATGATCCGTTTCTCTCCGGTTTCCGAATCAAAGTATGGATGTTCTACCAACTTTGTTTCCTGAAATTCCTGCACCACCCAAGGTTGGGTTGAGAATTCCTTCTGGGCATGAGCGATTGCTGACTGCCATTCCAACGATGCCAAATCGTGTCCGATGATCACACCACGGGATCCCCAGGCCAGTTCGCTAAAGCCACTGACCTTAAGCACGAGACGACGGTCTGTCTGGCTGAACTCCCCTACTTCGTCCCACGACGCCACCCCAAGTCTCGGCAAGGCCGCGTGAGGAGGAATTTCCGAGGGATCGACGACCCAACCGAATGGGAGTAATTCCTGAAGGCGTTGGAGATGGCTTCCTCTCAGTTTCTTGCTCCATACTTTTCGTAAGGCCGGCGTCCAGAAAAGAGCCAGCCAGAGCTTTTCTTCAAAGTGAGGCTTGAAAGGCGGAGTCACCCCCCCGCGAGCTGCGAGATCTTTCGCCCCGGGAATGGCAGGCAAATCAAACAATTCGAAAAAGCGATACACTTCCCGATCTCCCCCCGCCCACTTTTCGGCCTGACTCACCGAGAAACTTCCACCCAGAGCCTCAACCAACCATTCCATTTCCGGGAGATAGTCACCCGATTCCTCGGAGACGAGAATCTCCCCGCCCCCGGGAAACAATGAAGCAAACCCCTCAAGCATCCCCTTTGCCCCGCCGAAAACCTCAAATCCTGCCCGAGCATAGATTTTGCTCAACCAAGCCAGCGTCCCCATTCCACCGGGAACGCCATCGAGTTCGGACGCCGTGAATCCATCCTCTGTCAGCAAAAGATCCGGGCGAATGACCCGCGGGGTCACTCCGGCCTGATCCGGATCACGTTGATGAGCTACCAACCAGTCTGGCTTTCCAGCATCCAGAAGCTCCGAAATCCACTTGGGCAATAAACCCCTCGCGCTTTGGCGATAAATCTCGTCTCCCGCTTGTTGAAAGCGGTGGAGCGGATGTCCCAGGCCGTTGAGAATCTTGCGCTGCCTTCTTGAGAGCTCAAACGGCCTCGGCGACCACAACCATTGTCGGTCGGCAAAGAATCCCTTGTCGGGAGCAGCTTTCTTCAGCGCATCCAGTGTTAAGTCCGCCACGTTGGCCCAAATCTAGCAATGACGCCCCAGACATCAACCCTTGGCTTGAAAGTTTCACCTCAAGAAATCGTAGATCGATGATCTTTGCCATTGTCCTCAGCCAGATCCACAGTATTCACAACTCCGTCACATGTTTTTCCTCAAGAAGATGTTCCAGCTCCGGGACCAAGTGAACCCGGATGCCGAAAAGCCCTTCCTCGAACATCTCGAGGACCTGCGGATCATGATCACGCGGATTACGCTGACCCTCTTGTTCACGACCATCGCCTGCTTCCTTTATAAGGACACCCTGATGAATGTCATCCGGAAGCCCATTGATGAAGTCTGGGTGACCAAACAGGAGTCACTCCTCCCGGAGGAGCTTGATCTTAATTTGGAGAAGTGGGAGAAAGCCCTCGCCTACGCCTCCGTGTCCCCACAGCTGGGTGCTTACGACAACAAGATCCAAGAAGATTGGTGGTCGACCATCGATGACCCCAAACAGCGTATCTTGACCGAAGCCACAGTGCTCTATCGGGCAGCCAAAGAGCTTCCTGAAAAAGAGCGTAAAGGTTTCCTTGAATCCCTGCCCGACAACAAAGCTGATGCCCGCGCCTCGGCACTCCTTCTTCTCGAGACCAATCCCTCCGCCAGCCTCAATGAGAAAGGGAACCTGCGTCTGATGAGTTCCTTCAAGCCAACGGAAACATTCATGCTCACGATGAAGCTAGCGTTCTTTGCCGGCATCGTTATCGCTTTCCCCTTCATTCTCTACTTCATCCTTCAATTTGTCCTGCCCGGGCTGAAAGCTGAGGAGCGCAAAGCTCTCTGGCCGGCCCTTGCGATCGGGTTCGGACTTTTTCTTTGCGGGGTTCTCTTTGCCTACTTCTACGTCCTCCCGAATGTCCTCACCTTCTTTTACGACTGGGGAAAAGAAATCGGAGTCTCCAATGATTGGCGTATCGGTTACTATATTTCTTTTGCCACCACCTTTGTCCTGATCTTCGGACTGGCTTTTGAACTCCCCGTTGTCGTGATGACCATGGTCAAACTTGGGATTCTGAGTCACAGCACGATGCGAGAAACCCGCTCTTACGCCATTCTCGCCATCTTTGTCATTGCGGCTCTCATCACCCCGACTCCCGACATTATGACTCTCTCATTGTTGGCGGTGCCAATGTGTGTTCTCTACGAGATCTGTATTTGGCTATCCTACTTCCACGAGAAGAAAGTTCGTCGCGAAGAGGAAGACGAAGAGAAGGAACGCATGGAGCGACTCCTTTCCAAACCAAGCGAAGCCTCACTGACCGAAGAGAACGAAGGAGGAAATCACAGCGATCACGAAGATTACGATCATCCTGATCACGATGACTACCATCATGACGACTACCATCATCATGAAGATCACGAGTATGATCACGATTCAGAGGACGACTACGACCATCACGACGATGAGGATCACCTCAACTACCCCGGAGAGCACCAGAATCCGGATGAGGACCCTGATCATGATCATGATCCCCACCTTCCTGACGAGGATATTCCGGATGAGGAAAAAGATCGGGACTGATGCTGGCCATCCTCTTAAAAGCCTCATAGAAAACTGTCATGCAATCAATGACTGGCTTCGGCCGAGCGGAATACGCCACGGAAAATCTCATTGCCAGAATTGAGATCGCATCTGTCAACCGGAAGCAGGCCGACATCGTTTTCAATCTGCCCCGGGAACTAGGCGAGTTAGAAGCAGAACTGCGGAAGTTACTCCTCTCCGAAATATCACGGGGCCGGGTCAATGTATCAATCCGTCTGGAGAAGGTCGCCTCCTCCCAAGGACAAATCTCGCTTGATCTCCCCCGGGCACAGGCCCTCGAAAATGTTTTCTCGAAGTTGTCCCAAGCCCTAGGTCGCGACATTCAAGCCGCCGCGGGAGATTTCCTTCGCGCCCCCGGGATCATAAATTCCGATGACCAGGGACTCGACCCCAAGGATGCCAAAGAGGCCATTCTTCCGGCTCTCAAGAACGCTCTGAAAAAATTAACGGAAATGCGCCGCCTCGAAGGAGCTGATTTGAAATGCGATCTCCTTGGCCGTCTCGATGTCATCGCCTCTCACGCCAATATCATCGGCGAAGCCACCGGCAATGTCGTTTCCCGTCAACGGGAACTTCTACATCAACGCCTGAGTGAGGCGGGACTTGAATTGGATCTCAACGATGAACGATTGCTCAAAGAAATCGCAGTCTTTGCCGAGCGCTGTGACATTTCCGAAGAGACCACCCGCCTCGGCTCTCATCTGGGGCGCTTCCGGGAATATCTGGATAGCTCGGATGCTGTGGGCCGCCCTCTCGATTTCCTTTGCCAAGAGATCAACCGCGAATTGAACACCATTGGGTCCAAGGCCAATGACGCGGGCATCGCCCAAAATGTTGTTCTCGCAAAAACGGAGCTCGAAAAGGTCCGTGAACAGGTGCAGAATGTCGAGTAAGCGTGAACCTTTTCTTTTCCCCTCTCGCCCTGACCAGAGCAGGATGGTCTATTGCGCAAGGTGAAGTCTTGCCTCTGGAAATCGAGTTCGGGGGTATTCAATTCCCTTAAAAAATCCCGCCCTGCGATCCCCGACAACATCTCGATTTCGCTCTTCAAACTTACTTTTGCCGAAGAAGCCGCCGCCTCCTCGCGTCCACAAGGAGTCATGTTCGCAAATTGCTTCCGGTCCTGAGAGGAACTCAAAATCGTGAGAAGCGGGCGATCATTTCTCTGCGTGAGTAAAACAGACTGCATCCAGCAAGAAGTCGGTTTATAAAGACAAGGATGTTTTCGCTCTCTCATCGCCCTGAGCTGCCAGAAACACCGATGCTCTGAATCCAAAAAACGCAGCGGGTATTTGGGAAATGATAAGGAAAATCTTCGGCCAACTCATCCTCAGCCGCTGGCAACAGGTCGCACGACATTTCGCCAACTCGCAAAGCGGTAATTTTTGTTCGAATGCGGCGTGATCAAGAGCAGCCTCCCGAAGCTGTCGTCACTGAACGCCGTGGAATGTTCCGACATCTTAAATTAACGGAAATGCAACTTCCTTGCTTGCCCCGGGTTCTCAAAAATCAGCCTGCCAGCGACAGAGGATTCAACTGGCGCCTGATTTGACGGGACCTCCTGATTCAGAAGCTGGCTCGGAGTTGGCGCCGGTATCGAGTCTTGATTGGGAAATACAGGAGCCGTTATCAAAGATATACTCTGTGGTGACGCTTGCATCAAGGGCTGGGTTGACGGTGGTGCAGGGACGGGTCCTTGATTGGGAAATGCAGGAGTGGGAATCAAAGGCTGGTTCGGAGCCGAATTAGGCAAGAGAGGCTGAGTGGGCTCAGGAGGCGGAGCCACCATCATCAAAGCTTGAGTTGGCTCAGGAGGCGGCGGAGTCATCAATTGACCATAATGGGGCGCAGGATCGGCCTCCGCTGTCATCGGCATAATTTCACTATTCTCGGCTTCTGTCACCAAGTTGCCCAACTCAGTGCGGGCGTCTTTTCCTCCTCCCGGAGGAACTCCCATGGCCCAATCAAGAAACCAATTTTGAACGTCGATATTGAAAGTTTCAACCGGGTTTCCTCCCTGTCCACTGGTTAGGATCACATCACGAGCCCGGAATGAAATCGCGGAAGCACGATCTCCGAGAGCATCAATCAATGCCTGTCCATGATCTGCCAGACGTTGGATATCAGGGGGAGTGAGCACTCCACCATTCATCCGGTCATCCAAATATTCTCCATCCCACCATACTCTGGCCACCCAGGGCATCCCGTCGATTTCATCGAGACCTCCGTCAATAACCGGCCTCAAACACCCGTGGTTGAGGCGCTTCAACTCCGTGAGAGCCACGTCAAAACAAGTGTTCTTCAGATTTGCTAGGATCGATTTGGTGAAAATGAAACGCGAGATAGCATAACGAAAGCCACTCCGACCGCGAGCCTTGTAAACCACCTGGTTAGGAGACTGCAGAAGCATTTCTTCGATTGCATAATCGATTTCCACCGATTTATTAGATCACTGATCACAGTGAAAATCTATCAAGAATATCAACTTTCCTAAAAAAATATTCCGCGACTTCAGCTCATTTCAGCCTAGAATCTTCCTGTGAGGTTTTCCCGTGTCCTATTCCCACTCTTTACGGCCCTCCTCGCCCTTGGCAATGGAGACGCATTCGAAATCAGAATTGCGACCTACAATGTGCGCCTGGGTCTGGGGACTGGAGGTGATCTGGAAAGAGACTCGGCTGAAGCCGTCATCGCCCGGGTCGATCCCGACGTCATCGGTCTTCAGGAGGTCTACTCAGCCGATCGGTCTGGGAATCCCAGCAATCTCGATGATCTCGCGGCCTCTCTCAACTACCCCCACGTGTTCATTCCCTCGAGCGCAATCGACACCCAAAGCCGGGTGGTCATCCTTTCCAAGTTCCCTTTTCTGAACTCGTGGAGCATTCTTTCTCCTGCGGGAGCAAATGATATGACCCGTGCCGCGTCCGCTGTCCTAATTGATCTCCCCGGAACCGACGCCGACCCGGTGATCGTCAACGCCCACTTGAAATGCTGTCTTGAACCCGACGACTCATTCCGCCGCGCGGTCGAGATGCATCGCATTAATAATTTTCTCATTGATGAAGGATTCGACAGTTCGGACAATATTTTCTTTCTCGGTGATTTCAACCTCATCGGAAGTAGCTGGACCTACAATTCCCCCCCCGCCGGCCTCCCAGTGAGCTATCAACTGGGAACCGACGTCAGCTTCCCGGTTAACTATTCTCCTGATCCCGCGAGCTACTTCACCTCTCTTGACCTCACCAATCCAGGCTTTCTGCAACAGAACGGCAGTTCGACCGCAACTCACAATTCCGGCTCCACCTTGGATTACATTCTCATCTCAAATCCAATCGCAATCCGAGGAACTCAAACTGAGATCTATAAAAGTAGTCTCGACGCCTCCTTTCCCGGCCTCTCCAAATCCGGAACACCCCTGCCCGCCAGCACTAGTAACGACGCCTCGGATCACTATTTGCTTTTCGGCGACTTCGACATTGATGGCGGCGAAACTCTCTCAATGATCCTTTCAACAAATACGGCCACAGAATCATCTCCGCCGATTAACCTGACTATCACCTTGCCGCAACCTCCGGGAATCGGCGAGACGGTCACGGTAACCTTAACCAGCTCCGACTCATCCGAGCTCACACCCGAGGCAACCTCCCTCCTCTTCACCAGTGGACAATCGAGTGCGAGCACAACCCTGACCCCCCGCCCAGACCTCCTTCTCGATGGTAGTCAGTCTGTCGACATCCAAGCCTCGGCCAGCGGATTCAATAGTGTCTTCGAAACAATCACCGTCGCCGATTCCGATACCAGCATCTACCAACTCACCGAAATTAACTTACCTTGGCTCCAGTCCTTCGAAGGGTTTCAGGGAGAGCAAACTCCAGCAGCATGGAATATAACCAATAACAATTGGCAGGGACCCGATGACGGCACAATGGAGATGAGAGGACCCCGTTCCTACGGAAGCTCATCATTGGGAAATTTTTCCGGTAGTGAGAACCACTTTACTGCGACCTTTCAAAACCTGACTGGATCAACTATCAAATCCTTGTCCGTTGCCTATCTCGCTCAACAATGGCGGAGCTTTCAAAACGGCTCCCTCGATCAATGGATCGTTACCTTGATCGACAACGGAGTTCGAACAGAAATACCAGACCTCACATTTACCTCAGAGACAAATCAAGCCTCTGGAGTTCTCGAACCACCTCTCGAACAAACACTCCAAGGGCTAATCACCGGATTGAACATTCTACCAGGCGCCAATTTTCAACTGGAATTTAAAGCTTCTCCGGAAACTCCCGTCGGTAGCGAATCCGACGATGTCTTCATTAATGAAATCCACTACGACAACGACAGTGTCGATGTCGGTGAATTTGTCGAAATCGTCGTGGGGCCAGGATATTCAAACGACCTCTCGAGCATTGAACTGGTCCTCTACAACGGAAATAGCGGAGGCACTTATAACTCCACCCGGACTCTCGACAATTTCACGCAGGGAACAATTTGCGATTCCTGCCACCATATTTTCTATAGCGAGATTTCTGGGATTCAGAACGGCTCCCCTGACGGAATGGCCTTGATCGTCGATGGCGTGGTAAAACAATTTATTAGTTACGAAGGCAGCTTCACCGCAACCAACGGCCCGGCATCAGGAACGACCTCAGACGACATCGGGGTATCCCAAACATCGTCTACTCAGCCTGGTATGGATAGCCTTGGGCTCACGGGGGACGGCTCAGAAGCGGTCGATTTCAGCTGGAGCCTTCTCTCCGGAGTTCACACGCCCGGCCAGCTCAATCCTGGACAATCGTTCAGCGCCGGATCCTCCCCGCAGGGAATCGCCATCGACAATCTAACCCTCATTCCATACGCCCAGTCAAACGAACCCCATCCGAATAATATTTCAGCGATCGACTTAATCACACCCAACACCGTCAGGCTCGCAATCCCGACCTTGAATGGCTTCGACTATAGTCTGGAGAGCTCCTCAGATCTCATCACTTGGACTTCTCGCGCCAATCAAAGTGGTAATGGACAAACGTGGATGCCTGATTTTCCCTATGAAGTGAATCAATTCTTCCGCCTGAGTATTTCGCCTTCCGATTAGAATCTCACAATGATTCGGGCCCAAAAGAATCAGGCAATAATTCCCCAAGAGACATTTCTTTTACCAGAATGCCATTCTCGTCGGCCATCAGGACCCGCATTGATACAGGACAAAATTCATTAATTACCTGTCGACACGCTCCACACGGGCTCCCGCCTCCCTTGACCGAAATTGCCAAGAGCTCAAAGGTAGACTCGCCCTGACTGATGGCATTGGCAATGGCAACCCGCTCGGCGCAATTGGTCAGTCCATACGAGGCATTCTCAACATTACAGCCGGAATACACCTTTCCAGACTGGCCTAATATCGCAGCGCCCACAAAAAATTTGGAATAAGGCGCATAGGCGAATTCACGCGCTGCTACCGCAAGGTTGATAAGTTCTTGATCGGTCATGAGATTCTCATGGCTGCCTCGAGGGCAATTTTCATCATCCCGGTAAAGCTCTTTTCCCGCTCCTCGCTCGAAGTGCTTTCTCCAGTCCGAATGTGGTCACTCACCGTACAAATCGCCATTCCCCTGGCCCCAAACTCCGCACAGACACCGAATAAACCCGCCGCTTCCATTTCCACCGCCAACACTCCCATCGCCTCCATACGATCAAACATCTCGGACTGCGGAGTATAAAAAAGATCTGCCGAAAAGAGGTTTCCAACTTTTACGGGGATCTCCAGTTCACGAGCTGCAAGAACATGAGCCTCTACCAAGTCGTAGTCGGCAATCGCCGCAAAATCATACCCACCAAATCGCGCTCGGTTCACTCCGCTATCGGTGCACCCTCCCATCCCGATCAAGACATCACGAACCTTCACTAATTTGGAAACGGCCCCACAACTACCGACGCGAATGAGATTTTTCACACCATAATCCGTGATCAGTTCCTTGGCATAAATCGAAATCGATGGAATCCCCATTCCACTCCCCATGACGGAAACCGGCGTTCCACGATAAAGCCCGGTATAGCCGAACATATTCCGCACTCCATTCACTTGCCTCACCTCATCGAGAAAGGTCTCCGCAATAAACTTTGCCCGCAAAGGGTCCCCCGGAAGAAGAATGGTTTCCGCGAAAACACCCTCTCTTGCTTCAATGTGTGGTGTCGGCATGAAAAAACTCTACAAGATCGATTGCCCCTCGTCCATCTTCACTCCAAGCCAATCACCAATTGTTGCCCCAACGTCGCTAAAAGTGTCCCTAATTCCACCATCCCCCGGACCGGCACCATGAATCAACACCGGAACTCTCTCACGAGTATGATCAGTCCCCCTCCAGGTTGGGTCGTTTCCATGATCTGCCGTGATCACAAGCAGATCACCCTCATTTAATTCTTTCAGAAAGCGCCCCAGCTCCTCATCCCACTCCTCCAAGGCGAGACCATATCCCTTCGGGTCCCGTCGATGTCCGTAGAGCATGTCGAAATCGACAAAGTTAGTCATCACCAGATCACCGGATCCCATCGCCTCACGACTTCGCTCCCAAAGCCTGGCATGTCCACTGGCTTTCAATTCCTCACTAAACCCGACGTGCGCAAAAATATCACCAATTTTGCCCACGCCACAAACATGCCTCCCGCTTTCCTTGGCACGCTCCAGCACTGTTGGTTTCGGCGGAGTGACCGCATAGTCTTTCCTGTTTGCGGTTCGCTCAAAAATTCCTGCTTTCCCTATAAAAGGTCGCGCAATAACACGCCCGACATTTTTATCCATCAGGAACTCACGCGCAACTTCACATAGTTTGTAGAGACGCTCCAATCCAAATGCTTCTTCATGTGCCGCAATCTGAAAAACCGAGTCAGCTGAAGTATAGAAAATCGGCTTTCCCGATTGCACACTTTCCTCGCCAAGTCGCGCGACGATCTCCGTCCCACTGGCATGACAATGCCCCAACGATCCACTCAAGTCACACCGCTCATAAAGCTTCTCAAGCAACTTTTTCGGAAAACATTCCTCTTCGTTCGGAAAATACCCCCAATCCCAGATCGCCGGAACGCCGGCCAACTCCCAGTGGCCACTCGGTGTGTCTTTCCCCGTCGAAATCTCGGTAGCCGCCGAATAATAACCAATCACGTCCTGACCACGCCATCCCTCGGGGAATCTTCCATGGACCAAGCGATAGGATTCGCCCAAGCCCAAGCGCTGTAGGTTGGGCAAATTGAGCGATCGCCCTTCATTCGTGACAAACCACGCCGCAATATGCCCCAAAGTATCACCGCCCTCATCGCCAAAGGACTCCGCGTCCGGAGCCCCGCCGATTCCTACCGAATCCAAGATGAACCACAAGACGCGCCGCATGCCCGACCCTAGGACCACAAGGAAAGGATGACAATAACAGCGTGGAGTTTACTCCTCTTTAGGTCTTCTCGGAATCATGTTCTCGAGATTCGAAAAGCGGCCTTCGAGCTGACTCCGATAAAGCTCCAGCTGACCTTCAGTCAACACGGGGCGCAAAAGCTCAACCTGTTCAGTCACCGATTTAGCCATTGCTTCCGCCGCGAAATCCTTAATCGATTCCCCGTTGAGCTGATCACCTGTCGCCATTTTTTCGAGACCCTGATTGGCAATCGAGGAAATCATTCCCTGAAGCGCTGGATCGAGAGTCACTCCGGACTGCTTGGTGAATTGCTTAATCATTGACGAAACATCGGAACTTTCTTCAAGCCCTTCCAGGCGATTTGCGTAAATAATTCCGTAGGCGTCGTTGCGCTGCTCAGGGGTAAGCATGAGATCTTCCTGCAATGTTGCGAGCTGGCGAAGGGCCCCGGCTTCCGCGCTATTTTGAGTCTGACGACTCTCGAAGTTCTTATACTTTTCTTTTTGCTCGGGCGAAAGCATTTCAACCATCGATTCCTCCAGAGCACGCCCACTCATGATGGCCATGGCTCGTTTTGCGGTATCGGAGACAGCCGCCGGATCATTCCCCTCAACGGCCCCTCCCATCGATTGCATTTCATCAAACTGCTTGTCCGCGATTTCGAGCAACTTTTCCTGCTGTTCTTTATCCAAGCCGAGAGCAGCGCTCCATTTAGCCATTTTGTTGGTAAGGCGATCCATCTGGCGCTCACGCATCTCATTGCGGAATTCCTCCCGACGTCCTTCAAGCTCCTCCGGATCAATTTCGGATACTCTTTCTGCAATACGATCAGTAATTTCCCTACTCCTTGGACCACTCGTATCAGCGGCCCCTCCAATCTGGCTGCCACTGCCGGCAGATTTAACCTTGGGATCCATTTCAGCCGGGATATCTGCGGTTTCCTCACTTCCGGATGGCCACATTTTCATAATTGCAACAGCCGCAACTGCGCCTAGGACGGTTCCACCGCCGATAAGGAGATTCTGTTTGGATTTCATCGATTTAGTAGTTGGATTTTCAAATGGCCGCTCGTCAAGCTTCCTCCGATATTTCGAATCCAACCCAAATAAGGTTACAAAAAAAGAGGAAAATCTCTAAATTTACCATTTTGATGATTTCGCCTCCCGAAATAGGGGTGGCCGTTTGACGAGATCTCCCGAATTCCCTTCCATAAGGAAATAAATCACCACCTGCGATTCCTCACCCATACGGTCGCAGCGACCTTGAAGGCCATAGCCCTCAACTCCTGCTCAACGAGCTCCTCCCCCCAAACCCTGGCACAACGCCCTCTCCACTCCGGTGAAATTCGCTATTCCTTCGACTCCTTAACGACAGACGAAACCCTCGACGTCACCAAGAGCTTTCCCAACCCGAATTGTATCGCGGGAATCTACTCCGAAAATTAGGGGTTCAAGCTTTTGGCCATTAAAAAGCACTTCGGCTGCCTCAACAGGCTTCACTCCGAAACCAAGATGCTCGTTGGCTGGTAGAGGGGAGGAAAAGCTAAGAAATAACGCTCCATAAACTGCCTTGGAAAATAATTATTTCGCTTTTTTAACGTGGGGAAAATCTTAATTCTCTCACCCTGAGATGACCTCATAAACCACCGGCTGCCCGCTACTTTGATCTTCCGAAAGCGAAATCGCCCTCTGAACCCGAGCAATGGCTTGCGCCGCGTCATCTTCGCTTCGCGCATGGACCTCACAAAGAGCCTCGCCCTCTTCGAGATTTTGCCCGAGTTCCACAAAGCCGCTGAGCCCAACAGCGTAATCGATGCCATCTTCGGCACGCGTCCGTCCACCGCCCAACTCCACTACCGCCACTCCAAGCTCACGAGTATCGATTCGGTCCACCCAACCATCGGAGAGAGCGGGCACCTCTGCCCTCACTTTCGCAACGGGCAGATATTCCATCGGACGTGCCAATAAGTCCTCTGGTCCACCGAGCCCTGACACCATTTTTTCAAAAACCTCGGCGGCTTTCCCCGAATCGAGCGCTTTCTTCAATTGCGCCCTCGCTTCGTCTCGTTCCTTCGCCAATCCCCCGAGCATAAGAAGCTCCGCAGAGAGACTCATCACCACCGAATCGAGGCGAGAACGAGTGTTCTCACCCCGGAGAAAACGCACCGCATCCAGCACCTCCAGAGCATTCCCGGCACTTGCAGCCAAAGGTTCGTTCATGTCGGTGAGCAAGGCGCTCGTTTTCACGCCCGCGCCATTGGCGACCCCGACGATACTCTCCGCGAGCGACTTCGCCCCCTCATATTCGCTCATGAAAGCACCACTTCCGGTTTTGACATCCATCACCAGCGCGTCCAGGCCAGCCGCCAACTTCTTCGAGAGAATCGACGCGGTAATGAGATCGATGGATTCAACCGTGGCAGTCACATCCCGGGTGGCATAAAAGCGTTTATCCGCCGGGGCAAGATCACCTGTTTGCCCGATAATGGCGACACCACATCCCTTCACCACCTCCCGGAACAAGTCATTATTCGGCATCGTCTGATACCCTGGAATTGAGTCGAGCTTGTCCAAAGTCCCCCCAGTGTGCCCCAACCCGCGCCCTGAAATCATCGGGACATACCCTCCGCAAGCAGCAATCAAGGGCCCCAGCATCAAAGAGACATTATCTCCGACCCCACCCGTGGAATGCTTATCGATAACCGGTCCGTCCATAGCGGGCCATTCGAGAACCTCACCTGAATTTCTCATTCCCTCGGTCAGGGCAACCCGTTCATCAAGGGTCATCCCTTTAAAATATACTGCCATCGCGAAGGCCGCGATTTGGCCTTCCGAGATTGCGCCATTCCCGATTCCCTCGGAGAAGAAGGTAATTTCAGCTTTCGAGAGGCGCTCGCCGTCCCGCTTTTTGCGAATAATTTCCTGAGGGATCATAACTTAATTTGGATGTGAATTCGGATTTTGCCCGTCAACCTTGGCGTTGTCAGCAATGGCGACTTGAAGATTAGCAAGAATCGAACGACTGTATCACCAGTGCTCAGTGCCATGCCTCAGATTGCTCGTTATGGGAAAAAGCTCAAACCCAAAGGTCTTTCCTCTTTAACAAGCATTTGAAAAACCTAATCTTTGCTCACATTCAGATGAAGAAAACCATCAGCCTTCTCGCTCTCTTTACCTTGCCTGCCGCCGGACAGGTCAAAATTACCGAGGTCATGCCCAACAGTGGCCACACCAACACCGGAGCCAATGGTGATTGGTTTGAGATCACCAACACCGGAGCCTCGGCCGTAAATCTCGCCGGATACAGCTGGGATGACGACAGTGAGTTAGGCGGTGTGCAGATTTTTCCAAATTATAGTCTGGCCGCGGGCGAAAGTGCCATTGTTCTCGCCGAAAATGATGCTGATATCTTCCTCAACGAAATGTGGAATCTCACGGGAGTGAAAGTTTTCCTGAGAACCGAATTTTCCGATTTCCCGGGCCTCAGCGGAGGCGGAGACGGAGTTTACCTCTACAACAATCTCAATACCCTCATCGATAACTTCACTTATACTTCCGCAACATCAGGCGTTAGCTTAGCTCGTTTCACCGACGGCACTGAGATCCCCGGCAAACTTAGTTCCGACGGACAATTCGGAGCGACCACAAGCACCGGCGGAGATATTGCTTCCCCCGGTTCAGCGCCCGTCCTTCCTCCAGCCTCTCCTCCCATTTTTATCGAACCTTTCAATGTAACTTGGATCAGCCAATCCAATATTTCGGGTGCGCCCTTCCAAATCGCTGCACTCGATCCCAACCCCGGCGATTCGGTGACTCTGACGATCATCGACAAACCTAATTGGCTTACCATCACTGATCAGGGAGACGGCACCGCAATCATCTCCGGGACGCCCTCAAACACCGACGAAGGCACGGCGACATTCGAAATTCAAGCGGTTGATGATTCTGGAGAAACAGCGGCCGTGAACCAAATCTATTCTCTCTCAGTCACCCCAGGAAATTGCCCCATCATTCTTAACGAATACAACGGAGTCGAACCAGGGAGCTACTTGAATGGGGGCGGAAAAGACGAACTCGATGGTGCCACCGATTCCAAACTCGGCCGCTTTCAAGGAAATGGCGGAGCCTGGATGGAATTTATCGTCACCGGAACAGGAACCGGAAATACCACCGTCGATATGCGTGGTTGGACATTCACTATCACGAGCGACGACCAAACGAGAATTCTTCACCTCTCTGACCACCTCTCGCTCGCGACCATTCCTGCTGGCACCATCCTCACCCTGGTCGAAGATGCCACCATCGCTGATACCGGCTTCAACCTTCTCTCTAATTTACATCTCCAAGGATTTGGCTGGACCAACATCTGGATGCATGACCCCATCCTTATCGATCAGTCTGCCAGCACTCATCCGCATTCCCCAGCGATAGGCAGTCGTAACACCCGCGTCACCGTCACAGCATCCGACGACAGTGTCCTCTACGGACCAAGTGGCGAATCGGTGGGCACCAGAGATAACGACGACAATGGGACTCCAGACGAATTCATTGAATTGGGAGGACTCGACGTTTTCAAACTTGAAGAAGATCCCTTCAATACTGTAAACCCGATTAATGGAAACTACGACGATGGCTCAGCCTCAACATTTTCCCAACGTAACACGTGGGCATCCGGAGCTTCCACCCAAAGCTTGAATCATTATCTATCGATAAATACCCCTCCGCTTTTCGGAACCCTTTCCTCAAGAAAATCTGTGCGGGGCAACTTCAATGAAGTCGTCACCCTTTCCGATCCCCGCGGACAAAATTTGACCGTCACCGCGCTCACCATGCCAGACTTCCTCACCCTGACCGAATTGGCGGGGCAGATTAGCATTCAGAACAATCGCCCGCTTACCTTTGCCGACATTGGAAATTATGAAGTCACAATTCAGGCCGACAACGGGGGAGCTTCTCTGAATCTCAGCTACTTGGTTTTCAATCTCGAAGTGCTCAATCCCGCACCAAGTGTCATCGTCAATGAATTAAATGCCGTCGACGATTTGGGCTTCCTCAATGGCGGAACCTTGGCCATTGATGATGATGGCGCTCCCGCCTCCTCCGACTCCCACTTCGGACGTGTCGCAGGAAACGGAAAGGACTGGTTTGAACTTGTGGTTGTCGGCGATGGAGGACCCGGATCGACCAGCCTCACTGGTTGGAAGATTGCCGTGGGCACCTCCGATCCCGGTGGGATTTTCACCGCCCGCACGACCATCGAACTTTCCGATGCCGCGACCTGGGATAATGTCGCAAACGGAACTATCCTGACTTTCATCGACACTGATACTGCCAGTGGAGGACTTGATACCGAAATCAATCGCGTCAATGAGCTCACTACAAGCGGTTACGCCTGGAGCAACATTTTCCTCGGATCTCCTGTAGTCAGCGGCACGGAGTTGACCTCTCTCGACCTCAATTCCAACAATACCCAGATCGTGATCACCAACGCGTCGGGAACGAAAATCTTCGGAGCCGCCGGTGAGGGAATCGCCCCTGACAGCGGAGTGAGTAGTAACGAGATCTTAGAACTTGAGAACGATCCCTCACCTCTCGTGAGCTCACTCGACGACTCCTCTGCAACAGTCAATGGATACGATGACGGTTCCAGCAGTTCGACTTTCGGCTCGCCCAACCTCTTCACTCCTGCCGGACAGGCCGTCGAACGCGCCCAGGACTTCACTAATTATATCCTCATGCCCTTTGCTTTCTGGCTAATTGAGCAAGGGATTCCCGCAGCTGACCCTGCGGGCGACGATGATGGGGATGACGCTACCAATCTCGAGGAATACCTCTTCGGCGGAGATCCCACCGACCGCAGCAGCGCACCAATCGTCATTCTGGATCCGATCACCGGCTCTACGACCTACGATATCCGCAACGACGATCAAAATTATAGTCCGGTAGGACAACGAAGCTCCGATCTAACCAACTGGACTCCGGCGGATCTCACCATCAGCGATGCCGCCTCACCACTGGGGTCCTCCTACACGCGACGGAGTTTCACTTTCGATGGACCAGAACCACGGATGTTCTTTCGGGTCTATCAACCGTAAGGGATCAAAGCCCCCGCTTCTTCTTTTCAGCGTCCAACCATTTTCGGTCGGAGCTGGAGAGGCGGCTTTCTTTCGTTTGAATTTTTCCGCCATTTGGCTCGATTAAAGTCAGAAGCCCCTCGGAATAACGAGCGAGGCGCGCAAAAATGATCTGGTCATTCCGCCCCTTCCACGCGCGATAACCTTTGGCTGCCATTTTCTTACGCCAAACTTTCTGATTATGAGTAATTGTCAGCGCGGCATCTTTCATCTCCCGCCAATAGCTGGACTTGTGACCCTTTTTGTAGCCGCGATATCGGTCATAGACCGATCCATTCGGCTGCAAAACGATGACTGTAGGAAAACCGAGGACTGAATACTTCTTCTTTAACTTAGCGACATACTTCCTCTTCCGGGTGGTTAAATCTCCTACGTTTCCACGATCTCCAGAGCCACCGGAAATATCAATCTTCAACCTGATAACATTTATCTTGGCCCATTCCACAAAATCATTCGTTCCAAAAACCTCTCGATTCAAGGTCTTACAAATCGGACTCGGTGTGGCCCCTTCATTGGTAAACCACATCACGATTGGCTTACCCGTGCGCATCGACTCACGGCGGGCATTGGTATAGCTGTTCTCCCAGGTTCCCCCTCGCCTCTGCGGCTCTAAAAATGGCTTATCAAAAGCAATATCGGCATTGGGATCATCCATCGAGGACCAAACAATACTACTATCTGAAGGCAACTTAAGACCACCGACCGTTGCGTTCTCCCCCACCGCACTGGGAAGAAATCCCATTTCCTCTGGAGCCATTCCAATTTGTGCTCCCTCCGAACTTCTCTTTGCCATCTCCTTCTTAGCCTTCAATTGAGCCACTGCGCCCACGGCTCCTTGCGATCCAGACAAGCCCCCTTGATTAGCCGCCTTCGGCTTGATCACCCGGGGTTTCAACAGATCCCCACACGACACAAACATGACGCTCGATCCAACTAACAATGCTCGCCCAACTCTCATTAGGAAAATTCTATCACCTCAAAAGCGGGACGAGAAGGGAGCATTATCTAAGAAAACAGACCGCTCTTAGGAGAGCGACACCAGCAATCTAAACCTCGCTCCATCTGGAACGGGAACACTAGCCTGCCCTTCCTGCGAGCGGTTCCCGGGATTTTTGAACATTAGAATGAGAGTCGTCGGGAGACCAAGTAAGACTCCCACCTGCTGGCAAAAAGGCCCTCCAGGCAAATTGCGCTCTATTTATCGCGGGAATCTTAGCCCCACTCTAACGAGCCGTTTGTAAAGCGAGAGTGAATTAAGCCCTTCCGAATCTCGCGGCCTTGATCGTGTTTTTCATCAGGAAAGCGATTGTCATGGGTCCAACACCACCGGGAGCTGGCGTGATTGCGGAACATTTGGGAGCCACGCTGGTGTAGTCCACATCGCCGCAGAGCCGGTATCCTTTTTTTGCTTCGGCATTATCGACGCGGTTAAT